>Ga0207648_10001047_pt1 | contig 30970 bp, 27 predicted proteins | sample KBSMisM32_FD_184310 | JGI IMG/M metagenome (GOLD analysis project Ga0207648, IMG submission 184310) | Miscanthus rhizosphere microbial communities from Kellogg Biological Station, Michigan, USA - KBS Miscanthus M3-2 (SPAdes) (version 2) | ecosystem: Host-associated > Plants > Roots >... | reverse complement strand
CGGTACTGCCGATTGCAGGCCTCCTGCTGCGCCTGGGCCAGCCGGACCTGTTGAATTCCGCCTCGGTGGCGGCCGCCGGCGGCGCCATCTTTTCCAACCTCGGGCTGCTGTTTGCCATCGGCGTGGCGGTGGTTGTCATGGCGCGTCGTGCAGACAACGCCGCAGGCACGAGTCAGGCTCGGTCGAATGGAAGAAGCGCCACGACGACGACTGCGGCAAGGGAGACGTCGGTCGCGGATCTCAAGCTCGAATTGTTGAAGAGCGATTCCTCCGACCTCGAGCCGTCGACGCGCAATCCGTTTCAGTTCAGGTCGAAGCCGGCCCCTCCGGCTCCGCGCGAACAGGCGAGCGCGAGCAAGGCGCCGGTCGTCATCGCCCCACCGCCAGTTCCGCAGGGTCCGCCGCCTCCGCCGCCTATTGCACTGAAATACATAGGAGTGCTCGAAACGGCACAGGGACGCGTCGCGATCTTTCGCGACACTGGCGGCGACGTCATTAATGGAAAAGAAGGGGATATCATCGATGGCCGTTACCGCCTGCTGAAAATCGGCGTGGAATCGGCCGATCTCGCGTACGTGGATGGACGGGGCCGCCAGACAATTCGGCTCTCGGGACAATGATGCGTGTACTCAAATCGGCGGCAAGCCCGGCATTGGCGCGCCTGACAAGGCCCGCACTCCTGCTGGTGATCGTGTTCATCGCGCTGATCGCAGCGGGGTGCGGTGCTTCGCGTACCTTCGGTCGCGGAGAGAGTGCTGCGCGGACGGGCGATTGGGACGCGGCGGTCGAGTACTACCGTCGCGCGGTGCAGGAAGCACCAGATCGCAGCGACTACAAGATCGCGCTCGAGCGCGCGATGATCAATGCGTCGCACCTGCATCTCAATCAGGCGCAGTTGGCCGAGGCGCGCGGTGAACTCGAAGAGGCGCTGCGCGAATATCGGCGCGCCAGCGATTTCGATCCGCCGAATCGTCAGCTCGCCGCGAAAGTCACCGAAATCGAACGGCGCATCCGCGACCAGTACGAGGCGCAGCCACGCAACAACATTGCGCAGCTGCGCGAACAGGCACGGCAGGCCGGGCCTACGCCGCTGATTAAGCTGAACGAAGTACTGCCGGAGGTCCGCTTCAACAATACGAGCATCCGCGACATCCTCAACTTCGTTGCCAATGCGACCGGCGTCAACGTCACCTATGACCGGGATTACGCGGACCGCGCGTACACGGTGCAGTTGAACGGCGTCACGCTCGAACAGGCGTTGAATCAGATCCTGTCGGCCAATCAGCTGTTCTTCAAGGTGATCAACCAGAACACGATCATGGTGATCCCTGACACCGCGCAGAAGCGGGCCAACTACGAAGAGCAGGTGATCCGCACGTTCTACGTATCGCATGCCGACGCCACCGAACTGTCGCAGATGATCAACACCATCATCCGCGTGCCCGCGATGGCGGTGCAGCCGATGATCGCGCCGAACAAGACCGCCAACACGATCACCATCCGTGCGACCACCGCCGTCGCCGCGATCATCGAGAAGATGATCGACGCCAACGACAAGCCGCGTGCGGAGATCGTCATCGACGTCCAGATCCTCGAGGTCAACCGGGGGCGCGCAAAGACGTTCGGTGTCGATCTGTCGACCTATCAAATTGGCACGGTGTTCTCACCTGAAGCCGACCCGCGCAGCACGACGGGAGGCGGCAACACCGGCACACCAAGCAGCACGACCGTCAACACCACATCGGCTTTCAACCTGAACACCATTACGCGTGGCGTTTCGACCGCCGACTTCTATCTGGCGGTGCCTTCCGCGGTCGTTCACTTCCTGGAAACCGATACTGAGACGAAGCTGATTGCAAAGCCCCAGCTTCGCGGAGCGGAGGGCCAGAAGATCACGCTGAACCTCGGCGACGACATTCCGGTGCCGTCGACGGTCTTCACACCGCTTGCGACCGGCGGCGCCAACACGAACCCGCTGACGTCGTTCAATTACCGGCCCGTCGGCATCAACGTCGAGATGACGCCACGCGTCACCATTGAAGGGGACGTGATTCTCGACCTGCTCGTGGAGAACAGCACGCGTTCGACCGATGTGAACGTCGCAGGGCAGAACCTGCCGTCCTTCGGCACACGCAAGGTGACGACCCGATTGAGGCTGCGCGACGGTGAATCAAACCTGCTTGCAGGGTTGCTGCGTGAGGACGATCGCAGCACGTTGCGCGGGATTCCCGGCATCCTCCGGCTTCCGGTTCTCAACAAGTTGCTCGGATCGAATGAAACCGACGTCAGGACCACCGACATCGTGATGCTGCTGACGCCGCGCATCGTCCGGACGCAGGAAATCACCGCCGGTGACTTGAGTCCGATCTTCATCGGCACGCAGCAGAACCTCGGCCTGAATGGACCGCCGCCGCTCATCGCGGCGCCGCCAGAGTCCGAGCCTGGAGCGGCGCCCCTCGCGCAGCCGGCGCCACCGGCCGCTCCGAATGCTGTGGGGCAAGGCGCCGCAGCCGCAGCACCAGGCGTGTCAATCATTCCGCCGGGCAGCTCGCCGATTCCCGGGACGACGGCCGTCGCCGCGGCTCCCGCTCCAGCGGTTTCGGGCGCTGCGACGCCCCAGGCGACCGTTCCAGGCGCGCCACCGGCAGCGACGAATGCCTCTCCGGTGGTCGCCAGTGCCGGTGCGCAAATCGTGGTCACACCCCCCGGCCCGGAATTCCGGGTTGGAGGCGGGCCGTATACGGTGGCGATATCGGCGACAAACGCGTCACGCCTTTCGGGCTTGTCGCTGACGGTTACCTTCAACCCCGCGGCGGTGCGGGTCCGTGCGGTGCAGGAAGGCAGCTTCATGCGCGCGGGCGGCGTTCAGGCGACGTTCACCCAAATGGTGGATGCCGCAACGGGCCGCATTGACATTGCCATCATCCGGACTGGTGACGCGACAGGCGTCGCCGGGACAGGGCTCCTTGCGGCGCTCGTGTTCGACGCCGTCGGCGGCGGCGCCGCGAACCTGGCTGTCACGGGTACCGCGACCGCTCCAGGCGGGACACCAGCCTCACTGCAACTTGCGCCAGTGTCCGCGGTAACGGTTCGTTAGTCATGAGTCTGAGAGATCGCAACGGCTACACGTTCGTCGAGCTGCTGATCGTGGTCACCGTGCTGATGATTCTCGCCTCGGCAGTGCTGCCGCTCGCGCAGGTCACCTCGCAGCGTCAACGCGAAGCAGAACTGCGACGGAACCTGCGGGAGCTCCGGACGGCGATCGATAAATTCAAGGATTCAGTCGACACAGGGCTCATCCCGACGACGGAACTGCGCCCTGATAACGAAGGCTATCCGCCGGATCTCGACAAGCTCGTGGACGGAGTGGCCATCGCAAACGACGCAACCGGCCGCAAGCTCAAATTCCTGCGCCGCATTCCGATCGATCCGATGACCAACGACACCGAGTGGGGGTTGCGGTCCTATCAGGACAAGCCGGATTCGACGAGTTGGGGCGGACAGAACGTGTTCGACGTGTATTCGAAGAGCGGCGGTACCGCGCTGGATGGGACGAAATACCGTGACTGGTAGGCGCCGAATCCCGAATCCCGAGTCGCGAGTCCCGGGATTTACGCTCATCGAACTGATGATCGTGATGTCGCTCATCGTGATCCTCGCGAGCATCGGTCTCGCGGTTTACACAAACAGCGTGACACGCGCGAAGGAATCGGTGCTGAAAGAGGATTTGTTCCGGATGCGTGACGCGATCGACCAGTACTACTCCGATAAGGGGGAGTACCCGACCTCGTTGCAGGATCTCGTGTCTCAGAAATATCTGCGCTCGATTCCGGTGGACCCGTTCACAAACTCGACCGACACATGGCGCGAGGTTCCTGCGGAACCCGATCCCACGAATCCGACCGCCCAGCCAGGCCTCTACGACGTGAGAAGCGGATCGGAGCTGAAGGCGCTCGACGGAACCAATTATTCGGACTGGAACTGATGACGAAGCGAACTGTACACGTTTCGGCGCTCGCCATCGCGCTCGGCATGCTACTGGCGGCATGCGACAAGGTGCCGCTGATAGCGCCCACCGGTTCTGCGATCACGCTGAACGCGAATTCATCGACGGTCCCGACCAACGGGACGGTCGGGTTGACCGCCTTTGTCACCGAATCGAGCGGGACACCGGTGCAGAACGGGACGACCGTTCGGTTCACGACGACTCTCGGTACCGTGACGCCCGCCGAGACGCAAACCGCAAACGGAGTCGCCGTCGCAACGTTCAATGCCGGAGCCAATTCCGGCATCGCGACGATCCACGCCGTTTCGGGCGGCGCGGGGGGTGGGTCTGGGTCCACCACCAACGGTGGCACCGGAACGACCACTGGATCGACGGCGACAAACATGGTGACGATCACCGTCGGCGTCGCCGCCGTCAAGACGGTTGGCGTGAACGCGTCGCCGACGAGCGTGGGACCGAACGGCGGCAGTGTTGCTGTCACCGCGAGCGTGCTCGATCCGAATGGCGGTTCTCTCGCCGGTATTCCCGTCACCTTCAGCGCGGACCATGGGGGCGTGGATCCTGGCGTCGCGATAACCAACGCCAGCGGTCAGGCGACGACGACACTGATCACGTCAGTGGAGACGAAGGTGACCGCGACTGCGGGCACGGCAAGCGCGACCGCGACCGTGACACTGCGAGCCGGTCCCGCCGTGACAATCAAGTGTGCGCCCGCAAGCGGCAACGGAACGTGCGCAGCCGTCGCGGCGAGCGATGCCGCGAATACCGCCACGGTGACCTTCGACGTTGCGAAGGCTACGGGGAGTAGTGCACTTCGCGATGCCACGATCAATTTCGGCGATGGCACATCCCAGGGTCTGGGGACGCTTGCAGGCGGGACGGTTACCGTGGCTCACAGCTACGCAGGGTCATCGAGCGGGAATAGCGCGACATACACAGCCTCTGTCACTGCCACTGATCTCGACAACGAGCGCAGCACGGTGTCGACGATTGTGAATGTGACACCTCGCAGCCCGTTGACGATCGACCTCGCCGCGGCCCAGGCACCGCCCGGGGCACCGACGGTTGCATTTACAGCAACAGTCGCCGGCGGCGTCGCGCAGTCCTTCGCATGGGATTTCGATGGTGATGGCACCGTCGATGCCACGACGTCGAGCGGTAAGACCACGCGCGTATACACCGCGAATACTCGTTACACGGTGAAAGTGACGGTGCAGACCACTGACGGCCGCTCGGCTACAGCCCAGACGGACGTCCTTGTCTCGGGCGTCTCCCCGTAACGTGCCGCAAGGTCACAACGCCGCGCACCGACTATTTCATACCGATGGCTACGCGATGGCCGCGCTGCTGGTGGGGATGACCATCATGGCCATCTTCATGAGCATGGCGCTGCCCGCATGGCGGACTGCCGCACAGCGCGAGAAAGAAGCCGAGCTGATCTTCCGCGGCCAGCAGTACGCACGGGCGATCGTGCTCTTTCAGCGCAAGTACGCCAACACATTTCCGCCAAACGTGCAGATCCTGCTCGATGGTCACTTCCTGAGAAAGAAGTACAAGGATCCGATGACCAACGGCGATTTCCAGCCCGTCTACGCGAATCAGCAGGCCGCAGCGCAGCCGAATGCCGGAGGCATCGTACCGACGCAGGGACAGCGCACGGCCCCAACAACGACGGTTGGCGGTGGCACCTCGGTCGCCGCACTGGGCGGTATCGTCGGTGTCGCTAGTAAGAGCGAGGCCACCTCGCTGCGTGTCTACAACGGTCGCACCAAATACAACGAGTGGGTCTTCGTCGCGCAGCAGGTCAGTGGTCGCGTCGGTGCCCCGAACGGATCGCAGACGCCGACCGGCGGTATCAATCTGCCGGGGGGCTTCCCGGGAGGGCGCGGTGGACGGGGAGCACCAGGGCCCGACGGACGCATCAATCTCCCGCCGGGACAAGGCCCCGGGCGAGGGCCCGGCAACCAAGCGCCCGGTCCATTCGGCCCGCGCGGCGGAGGTCAGGGAACGCCGTTCGGCACGCCATTCGGTCAGGGTGGATTCGGCGGCGGTCGCGGGCAGTAGCGTCGATTACAACTCGCCCATCACCGCGTCATGAACCGCCGGGCGAACGTGTTTGATCGCCTCGTTTTCCCTTGTCGGGTGCACGCGATTGGTCAGCAGCACGACGTAGACGTTTTTCTCTGGATCAATCCAGAGCGACGTTCCCGTAAAACCGGTGTGGCCGAAGGCGCGGGGAGACATCTTCGATCCACACGACGATGTCGGAAGCATCGTGTCCCATCCAAGCGCGCGCGAACTGCCCGGGATGTCACTCCGTTTCGTAATGAATTCTTCGAGCGTTGAACGTCTGACGGCGCCGCTTCTGCCGTCGAGTACCTGAAGCAGATGACGCGCGTAGGAGCCGACCGCGGCCGCAGTGCCGAACAGCCCCGCATGCCCGGCGATGCCGCCGAGCGCCGCCGCGTTCTCGTCATGAACTTCGCCGACGAGTAATCTGCCGCGCCACGTGTCGTATTCCGTCGGCGCGAGACGCGCCCGCCAGAGCGCGGGGGGCACGAACTGAATTTCTTCGACGATGCCCATTTGCGACAGCATCAGCGCAAAACGCTCCGCGGTCGGCAGGCGCCCGTCGACGATGAAACCAAGGAGCATGAAGTCGAGATCGCTGTAAAGGGAGCGCGTTCGCGGCGGGTATTCGAGCGGTTCGGCCGCTATCGCCGCTTCATACCCCGGTCGGCCCTTCAGGTCGCGAAAAAACGGCCGCCATGCGGGAAGTCCGGAACAGTGCGTCAGCAGATCGCGCAGTGTCACATCCGCGCGATCGTCGCCACGCCATGCGGCAATGTGGCCAGAGACCGGGTCGTCGAGCGCGAGCACACCTCGCTCGATCTGTTGCATCACCATCGGCGTCGTCGCCACGACCTTTGTCAGAGAGGCGAGATCGAAAATCGTGTCGTCGGTTGTGGCGGCAGCGGCCGCATCGAAGGTCAGTGTTCCAAGCGCCCGGCGCCACAACGGCTCGCCCGAGGTGCCGACCTCGATGACGGCGGCGGGGAATGCGCGCTCAACGATCGCTCGCTCGAGGACCTGCTGCGCAGCGTCGAAACGAAGTCGGCCCCTGAGGCTGACAGCGTTCCCGTTCAAGAGCCGGCAAATGCGCCGCGACCGATCCCCGTCAGGAATTCGGATCCTTTCGGCGGACTGATCAGGCTGTCATAGGAGAACAGAACGATTCCCTGCGCACCGGCGCGGCGCGCGGCGGCGATGCCGTCTATTGTTTCGCGCTGCGACAGCCGGTTCGCGCCGATGCCGGCCCAGAACGGCCGTCCGGCGGCAAGCGCATGGATCTGTGACAGCTGGCCGGTGACATCGGCGCCGGTCACCATCGGACACAACGCGTCGATGAATTCGTTGGCCGCCCACGTCCGCCAATCCTGCAGGTTCTCCCGTTCCGCGGACTCCGCGTCCGAGGTGACCGCGACGCTGACAACGGTCCCTGGACGGACGCTCTTCGCCGTGCTGCGCAATCGGACCACGAGCGCGGTGAGCTGCGCCCGTCGGAACGAGCGCCACTCCTCCGCGAGCTCATTCGGGTACGCAAATGGATCGAGAGCCTGAACCGAGTCGATACGTTGGCGTTCGGTCAATGGCAACTGCCCCCGCATCATGTCGCGAAACGCCGCAATCGACCTGGCGCCGTAGTCGAAATCGGCTGCTGGATAACGCACGTGGTCCAGGTAGACGCCGTCGAGGGGGTAGCGCCGTACGATGTCGCGGACAGCCTCGGCCAGATACGACGCCGCCTCTGGCAACGCCGGAGACACATACAAGCCGTCGATTCGATCGGTGTTACTGCGAGTCCACCGCACCAGCCGTCCTAGGTAGTCCGGACTGTGGACATCGACCGGCAGTAGCTCCGCCGCAAGAGCCCGTGGCACCATCAACCATTCAGGGTGCTGATAGATGACGTGATCGCGCGCGAACGGAAGCTCTCCGGACGGCGCGACACGGGCAATGTCCAGCCACGCATGTACCCGTAACCCTGCCGTGTGTGCCTGATTGATCGTTTCGCCGACAGGATCAAACGTTTGCGCGGCTCCGGCGGCTTCGTTTCCGATCTGAACAAACAGCGTGTTGAAGCCGGACGTCGAGGCAGACGCAACCATCCTGCGGATCGATTCTTCAGTTTCCAGACTGGTTTGCCGGACCCAGAGGGCGCGCATTTCATCCGTTGCGCCTGCGGCACGAAGGGAACGGTAAGTCGCCGATAGGGCGACGAAACAAAGCAGAAGCGCGATCAGCGTCCGCCGAAGGAGTGTCTTGCGCTCGCGCATTCGCGCGGCTAGGCCGTGACGAGGCATGCAGGGAAGGAACGGAGACTGTACTACAATTTTCAAAGATGTACGTCCTCGGCATAGATGCGGGAGGCACAAAAACGATGTGTCTGCTCGCGGATGGAGACGGGCGCATCATCGGCGAGGCGCGTGGCGGAGGCGCCAACCTGCAGGCCTCCGGCGAACTGGAGGTCGAGAAGGTCCTCCATCAGGTAATGGACGCCGCCATCGGCGAGCGCGACCTGCGACCCGCGGCCATCTGTCTGGGCATCGCGGGGGTCGATCGACCTGACGACACCGCGGCAGTGCAGAGCATCATGCGCCGGATCGGTTTCAAGGCACAGGTGATCGTTGTCAACGACGCTCTTGTCGCCCTTGTCGCCGGCGCTGGTGATGCACCCGGGGTGGTTGTCGTTGCGGGCACCGGATCCATAGCGTATGGACGCGACGCCGCCGGACGCGCTGCGCGCGCGGGCGGATGGGGGTATCTGCTCGGTGACGAGGGTGGCGGCTTCTGGATCGGTCGCGCGGCGCTGACGGCGGTCGTGCGCCAGTTCGACGGCCGGGGCCCTGCGACGCTTCTCACGCCGATGATCCTCGAGCATCTTGATCTTTCGACGCCGAAGCAGCTGATCCATGAGATTTACTACCGGGATGTTCACCGGCACACCATCGCGGGCATCGCCGGCCTGGTGCAGCGGGCGATGGACGAGCGCGACGCGATTGCGGCCGAGATTCTGCGGCGTGCCGGCGGCGAACTGGCGTCGGCGGCCGCGTCAGTCATCAGCCGTCTGCAGATGCGCGGTGATGCCTTTCCGACGGTGCTCGCGGGGGGCATCTTCCGCGGTATTCCGTGGCTGGCCGGCGATATCACGAAGCGGCTGTCGGAAATCGCACCGCGTACACACGTCCAGCGGCTGGAGGTTGAACCGGCGCTCGGCGCCGTCCGTCTGGCGCTTGCGGCCGCGAAAGGATCGCTGGCTGTTCCGACGTATGTCTAGTGTCTAGGCGACCGTGAAGATCACGGTGCTCGACAGCAGTGAGGACGTTGCTGCGGCGCTCGCCGAACGCGTCGCATCGACGTTGCACGCCAGACCCGATGCGGTACTTGGCCTCGCGTCCGGACGCACGCCTGTGGATGGCTACGCGGAGTTGCGCAGGATGCACGCCGCGGGGCAGACCGACTGGTCGCGCGTCTCCACGTTCAATCTTGATGAATTCGCCGGCATCGATGGCGATCATCCAGGAAGCTTCCGGACGTTCATGGAGCGTCACCTGTTCGAAGGGGTCAATCTCCGTGGTGAACGAATCCACTTCCTGAACGGTGTCGCGGCCGACCTGAATGCTGAATGCGATCGGTACGAAGCTGCGATTGCGACGGCGGGCGGCATCGACCTGCAGTTGCTCGGCATCGGGACCAACGGCCACATCGGGTTCAACGAACCTGGCGACGATCTGCCCGTTCGGACACATCGCGTGCGGTTGATGGAGTCGACCCGGCGCGACAACGCGATGCTGTTCGACAATGACCCGTCTCGCGTGCCCGCGGAGGCGTTGTCGATGGGAATCGGGACGATTCTACGAGCCCGGCGCATCGTCCTCGTCGCCACCGGCGAGAAGAAGGCCGAGTGCATCCGCCAGGCGACCGGCGGTCGCTTGATGACGCGTGTACCTGCGTCGATGCTGCAGGTGCACGCCGATGTGGAGTTGATCCTGGACCGCGAGGCGGCCTCGCTGATTTAGCCGCGTCCGTTGCCTGCGGCTTCGGCAGCGCCCTGCAGCATGCCGCGGAGCCGAGGCTCGATGTCCTCGCCGATCGCTTCGCGCATGGAATCGTGCGCCTTCCGAAGTCGCGATAATGCCTTCGGATATGGAAGGCCGGTCTTCTGCATGACGATCGCGGCTTTCACGTTCCAATGGGCCCGCTTGAGGAGTTTGTCGGCGTCGTCGTATTCGAGACCGGTGACGATGTTGACGATGCGACGCGCACGATCTTTGAGCTTCTCTGAACCGGTCTGGACGTCCACCATCAGGTTGCCGTAGGTCTTGCCGATCCGGATCATGGCGCCGGTTGTCAGCATGTTGAGCACCATCTTGGTCGCCGTGCCGGCTTTCAGACGCGTTGACCCGGCGATCACCTCCGCACCGACTGCCGGAGAAATCGTGAGATCAACGAAGGTCTGCAGCTCTGTGTGAGGGTCACAGGTGACGAAGATGATCCGCGCGCCGGCCCTGCGCGCGCGCGTCAACGCGCCGCGCACGAACTGCGTCATGCCGCTGGCCGATACGCCGATGACGATATCCCGCTTGGTCGGCCGCAAGCGCATGATCGAACGTGCGCCCTCCTCGTAGTTATCCTCCACACCTTCTTTCGCGGCGAAGATGGCGTCGCGGCCGCCGGCCATGATCGCCTGAACGAGGCCCGGTTGCGTGCTGAACGTTGGCGGCATCTCCGCAGATTCCAGCAGTCCGAGACGGCCGCTGGTACCAGCGCCGACGAAGATGATGCGCCCTTCCTTGCGGAGCGCTGTCGCAACCATTTCGACGCCAACGGCGATCCGTTCGTGCTCGCGCTGGACAGCGCCGAGCATTTTCCGGTCTTCGCTGAGCATCAGTTCGACGATGTCGTCGGCGGCGAGCTTGTCGATACCGAGTGTGGCGGGATTGATGGCTTCTGTCGGGAGGGACTGCCACTTCGAGCGCACAGGCATAAGTTCGTTACAATTCTACAATCCCGCGATCATCTTCTCAGTCCGCCGTGCCTTCCGCTGCTTCGCGACGAAATCCGTCCCGTGCACGCGCGACAAGTCGACGGGGCTCGCCCCGAGCGAGCGGAGTGAATCAAGGGGTCGACGCCTACCTTGCCCATCTCACGGTTGAGCGTCGTCTAGCGGCCAATTCAATTGCGAGCTACACGCGCGATCTCACTCTGCTGCGCGAATTCGCGGCAGGCCGCAGCACGCCGCTCGAACGTCTCACACGCCAGCGGCTGGAGGAATTCGTTCGCCAATTGATGTCCGAGGGACGCTCTCCGCGGTCAGTTGCGCGTGCCATTGCCTGTTATCGCGGCTTCTACCGGTTTCTGGTGATTGAAGGGCGGATCGAGGTGAGTCCGGCCGACGATCTGCGTGCACCGCGCGCGTGGCAGTCGCTGCCACGACATCTCTCGGTCGAGGAAGTGGATCGTCTTCTCGCACAGCCGGACGTGACGAGCGCGCGCGGCCTCCGCGATCGCGCGCTGATCGAGCTGCTGTACGCCACCGGCCTGCGTGTGTCCGAGCTCATTTCGCTCCGCGCTGGCGATATTGACCTCAAAGCCTCATACCTGACGTGTACCGGCAAGGGCGGCAAGCAGCGGATCGTACCGCTCGGCGAGGAGGCCGCAGCCTGGGTGAGCCGGTATTTGCGAGACGCACGTCCCGTTCTCGTCGGAAAACGGAGCAGTCCTCGGCTGTTCGTGAACGCCCGCGGTGGGGGACCTGGGCTCACGCGCGTCGGCTTCTGGAAAATTTTGAAAGTCTATGGCCGGCGTGCGGGCGTGCGGGCCACACTGAGCCCGCATACGCTCCGGCATTCCTTTGCCACCCATCTGCTCGAGCGTGGCGCCGATCTTCGGGCGATTCAGATGATGCTCGGCCACGCCGATCTGTCGACGACGCAGATCTACACCCACGTGCTACAGCAGCGGATGCGCGCGGTCTACGACCGCTTTCATCCGAGGGCCTGAGAGGCGTGGTGCGCCTGCTCGCGCGTCTCGCGGTTCTTGCCGTCGCGGCTCTCGTGCTGCTTGCAGCGCTTCCGAGCGCTCCGCGTGGATTACCACCCCTCGAGGACGGCCTGAAGACACCCGTCCGTGGCGTCATCCACGTGCATACGAACAGATCGGACGGCACCGCGTCGGTCGACGAGGTGCTCCGATCGGCCGCGCGCGCCGGCTTGCAGTTCGTCATTGTGACCGACCACGGCGACGCGACGCGCGCGCCCGATCTGCCGGACTACCGCAGTGGGGTGCTCTACATCGACGGCGTCGAGATCAGTACCAGAAACGGCCACCTGATCGCGCTCGGACTTCCGAAGGCGCCGTACCCGCTCGCCGGTGACGCGCGCGACGTCGTCGAGGACATCCACCGGCTTGGCGGCATCGCCATCGCCGCGCATCCGGGATCACCGAAGCCGGAGTTGCGATGGACCGACTGGGACAGCCCATTAGACGGCGTCGAATGGTTGAATGCGGACAGCGAGTGGCGAGACGATCGGATTTGGACGCTCGCGCGCGCGCTGGTCACGTTTCCGTTTCGGCCGCCGCAGGCATTGGCGCTCCTGCTGGATCGGCCGGAATCCGTTCTTCGGCAGTGGGATGCACTTGCACAGCAGCGCCGCGTGTCTGCCGTGGCCGCATCAGACGCGCACGCGCGTGTCGGGGTGCGCTCCCTCGGCGAACCATACGACAGCGCCGGCTCGCTGCACTTTCCGTCATATACGAGTTCGTTCCGAGAATTCTCGATCGCGTTGTCGGACACCACGTTGACCGGTGATGCGGAGACCGACGCCAGGCGCGTCATCGAGGCGATCCGCAGCGGCCACGTGTACTCAACTGTCGACGCACTCGGTGGTCCTGCGGCGATGCGGTTCGTGGCCACCAGTGGTTCGCGAACAGCTTCGATGGGCGACGCGTTGCCGGCTGCGGGACCGGTCCATCTTCGCGTCGACGCGCAGGCGGCTCCGGAGGCGACCATTACGTTGTTGCGCAACGGAACGTCGGTGGCAACCGCACGTGGGTCTCGTCTCGACCATGATGCACCTGAGGAGCCAGCGGTGTATCGCGTGGAGATCGGACTGCCAGGTGCGCCTGGCACACCTCCGGTGCCGTGGATCCTCGGCAATCCTCTGTATGTCGGACGCGGCGCCGACAATCTCGTGAGCTCGCCGCAAGCCGCTCCGCGCACCTTCATGACGCTGTACGACGGCGGCCCCGCGCGCGGATGGCAGATCGAAAAAGCAGACGCATCGGATGCCGCGATGGACGTCATCGGCGCGCTCGGCGGATCGCAACTCCTGCTGCGGTTTGCGATTTCAGGCACGGCGGCGGAGAGCCCATATGTCGCGTTCGTGATGCCGGCAACCGCAACGGTCGCGATGTACGAAAGGTTGGTGTTTACGGCGCGCGCTGACCGGCCGATGCGTTTATCCCTCCAGCTTCGCGCTCCTGGCGGAGACGGCGAACGCTGGCGTCGAGCCGTCTATCTGGATTCCACGCCGCGTACAATCGATGTGGCATTCGCCGACTTTCGGTCCGTTGGTTCCGCGAGCGCCTCGCCGCCAGACCTCTCGAAAGTCGATTCGATCCTATTCGTCATCGACACGACGAACACAAAGGCGGGGTCGAATGGCCAGATTCAAGTAGACGACATCCGATATGCTCGGTAGCAGCGGCGACGCCACAGCCGCGCTGCGCGCGCTGTGGCCGTAGCACCGCCAGACGTCAGCAGTGCCGACAGTTCGATTCACGGACAACATCCAGCGCCATGTGGAGTGCCCGACCATGGACGTCGAAGGCGCGCACGTTGGCGAGGTGCTGGACGCATATTTCCGCACGAACACCCGGGCTCGCGGTTACGTGCTCGACGACCAGGGCCGGCTTCGCGAGCACATGTCGATTTTCATCAACGGGGAGCAGTTGCGGGATCGCACCCGTTTGACGGATCCAGTGCCACCGGACGGCATGGTGGATGTCATCCAGGCGCTGTCAGGAGGATAGAGGATGCGCAGGGCGACAACGTGCCACGTCGGAACGCGCAAAGGGTTGTTCACGATCGCGCGCGGAGCGTCTGGATGGTCGGTGTCACGCGTCAGTTTTCTTGGAGACAACTGCACGCTTGCCGTATGCGATCCGCGAAACGGGTCGCTGCTCGCCACGCTGAATCACGGGCACTTCGGTGTGAAGCTGCATCGATCGCGCGACAGCGGCGCCACGTGGGCGGAAATCGGCGCGCCCGCATATCCGCCGATGCCAGAAGGCTACGTTCCGAAAATGACGTTCAGTGGGAAACCAATCGACTGGACGTTGCGCCTGATATGGGCTCTGGCGCCCGGCGGAAGCGATCGCCCTGGTGTGCTCTGGTGCGGCACGATGCCCGGAGGGTTGTTCAAGTCCGAAGACGACGGCAATTCATGGGCGCTGAACAGATCGCTCTGGGACGATCCGCTTCGTGAGCAGTGGACCGGCGGCGGCGCCGAATACCCAGGTCTCCATTCCATCTGCGTGAACCCGGGGGATTCCGACGACATCGTGATCGGCGTGTCAACCGGCGGCGCGTGGAAGACGCGCGATGGCGGGAAATCGTGGCGCATCGGTGGCAAGGGGATGCGCGCTGAGTACATGCCGCCCGAACTCCAGTACGAGCCGAACGCACAGGACGCGCACCTGGTCGTCCAGTGCGCGGCAGCCCCAGACGCATTGTGGGTGCAGCATCACAACGGCATCTTCCGATCGACCGATCGTGCCGGGTCGTGGAGCGAGATCGCCGATGTGCATCCTTCCGCATTCGGATTTGCCGTCGCCGTGCATCCACGCGATCCGAAAACGGCCTGGTTCGTGCCGGCGGTGAAGGACGAGAAGCGCTATCCAGCCAACGGCCGCGTCGTCGTGAATCGCACGCATGATGGAGGCAAGACGTTCGAGACACTGACCAAGGGCCTGCCGCAGGAGCACGCGTACGACCTTGTGTACCGTCACGCTCTGGACATCGACGACAGCGGGGAAGTTCTCGCCTTCGGATCGACAACAGGATCGTTGTGGGTGAGCGAGAACGGCGGCGATTCGTGGCAGACCGTGTCGTTGAATCTGCCGCCGATTCATGCGGTCCGATTCGAGCGGGCCGGCTGAAGCCGGCCCATTCCGCTTACGTTCGAACCGTCAGCAGCAGGTACGCCGCACCGGCGCCGAACAGGAGATTGGGCGCCCACGCGGCCAGCGTGGGTGCGACCACGCCACCGGTGCCGAGCGCGGCAAAAACGCTGAACGCGACCCAGTACGTGATCGCGATGACGATGCCTGCGCCGACGCCGTACATCGCGCCGCGGCGACCGGCGCTGACCGCAAACGGCACCGCCAGTAACGTCATGATGACCGTGACGAATGGAAAGGATGCCTTCCGTTCGAGCGCCACCTGCTGCGCGATGACGTCGAAACCGCTCGTGCGAAGCTGCTCGATGTACGTGCGAAGCTGCGAGTAGCTCATGAACTGCGGCTCCGGCTGGCGCGTTCCGAAATAGGCGGGCGGCTCCAGCGTAAACTGCGTGACCGGATCCGCCGAAAACCGCCGCGTATCGCCGGACGGCGTCAGCTCTCGTGTCCACGTCTGTTCGGCCCGCCACGTATCCGCGTGTCCCGACGCTGGCTCGTAGCGTGCGCGTTCCGCGTACGACCGCTGGGCGATCGACCGCATCCCGTTCGAAAATTCGAACACGGAGAGGCCCAGCAGCGCGTTGTTGCCGGGATCGAAGTAGTTGTAGTGATAGATGTTGCCGTGGCTGCCGACGACCCATTGCCGCGTCAGCATGTCGAGCGTCGCGGGCGCAACGCCGTTCATGACCGCTTTGATGCTGTCGGCCTTTCGATTCGATTCGCCCAGGATCGTCTGCTCCAGGGCGAAGAGCGTTCCGCCCGCGACGAGCGCGGCGCCGAGGATCGGCACCGCCATACGATACAGGCTGATGCCGCACGCCTTCATGACGATCAGTTCGCTGTTTTTCGTCAGCACGCCGATCGTCACGAGCGACCCGAGCAGCACTGACATCGGCAGGACGAAATAGACGTACTGCGGCAGCAGGTACCACAGATAGGCACCCATCATGCTCCACGTCGCGGCACCCTTGAACACCTTGTCCGAGCGATCGATGAACGTTGAAATGTAAAACAGGGCGAGTAGCCCGAGCGCGCACAACGCAAACACGCGCACGTACATCGCTGTGACGTACCGGTCGAGGATGGTTGGCGTCGGCAGCAGACGCTCGAGGAGTCCTGGCGCGCTGATGCTCGACTCGTCGACGGCCGGTCGCTCGGCGGTGCCGCGACCTATCAGACTACGCGGCTGCAGCCATCGCGGAATGCCAAAGCGGAACTCCTGATCGGCCGCGCGAGAGCGCCACAAGAACAATGCGGCGCCGACCGCACTCAGGATGATGTTGGGTGCCCAGACGGCCAGCCAGGGCGGAATGAGATGTCCCTTCGCGAGCGCCGGACCGAGCGTGAGGGGGATGTAGTAGGCGAAGATCACTCCGAGCCCGAACACGAAGCTTCCGAGCCTGCCATCACGCCGGTTGGTCGCGCCGAGCGCGAGTCCGATGACCCCAAACACGAGACATGCCACCGGAATCGCGAACTTCCGGTGGATGGCCATGATCTGATTGTGCGTAGAGAGCCCCTGTCGCTCGAATTCCGCGGCGCGCTCCTTCAGTTCCGCAATCGTCATCTCGGGATCGCCCTTTTGCGGACCACCGCGCGGGAAGGCGCGTTCCGGACTGACGCTGACCACCTGGCGATCGAACTTGATGACCTGATACGTCCCGTCCGCATTGGTCACGTGGCGCGTGCCGTCCTCGAGCACCATTTCGACCTTGCGCTTGACTTGATCGAGAATCACGCGCCCGTGCCGCACGAGGTAAATCGCCTGTGGGCGGCCAGGCGTGTTGTCGGCCATGAAGACGTCGTTCCACCCGCCTTCGGGAGGAATGTCGCGCACGTACAGCACGAGGTCGGGGAACTCGTCGAAGAAGACGCGCGGCTTGACCTCCCCCTCTGCGCGCTGCGCGAGCACGTTGTAGGCAATTTCGCGGAACGCCTGATTCGCGTCCGGCAACGCTTGGAGCATCACGTAGGAGGTCGCGATCCAGCCGAGAACCGAAATCACGGCGACAGGGCGGAGCAGCCGGGCGACGCTGATGCCGCACGCCTGCATCGCAACGAATTCACGGTCCGCCGACAGCCGGCCGAACGCGATGAGGAGCGCAATCAGGAGCGCCGAAGGAATCGACAATGCGAGCGAGGAGGGAAGCAGCGTTGCCATGGCGCGCAGCACGATTGACGTCGGCACGCCCTTGGCGATGAACGCCTCGGCGTACTGCATCATCGACGGCACGATTAAGATGAACGTGAAGACGAGTAGAGCAATAACGAAGGGAAGCAGGACTTCACGGATCACGTAGCGGTCAATAATGTGCATCACAGCTACAGAAGGGGTTGGGGGGCGGAGCGGCGAGATGGTCTAACAAAATAGGCCCCCCACCCGACCCAGTCTCAAGGATACAGGACCTCCGGAATTTCAGTCGTGACACGAGTCGCCCTCCTCTGGCACATGCACCAGCCGTTCTACCAGGACCTCGCAACCGGCGAGCATGTCCTGCCCTGGGTCCGGCTGCACGCCATCAAGGACTACTGGGGAATGGTCGCGCTGCTACGCGAATTCCCGGCAGTCAAGGTGACGTTCAACCTGGTTCCCTCGCTCCTGGTGCAGCTGGATTCCTTCGCCAGGGAACAGGCGCGCGACCGCCATCTGGATATCGGCTTGAAACCGGCGGACGCGTTGTCCGCCGAGGAGCGGGAGTTCTGCGTGGAGGAATTCTTCCACGCGCATCGGCCCCGCATGATCGACCCGTACCCCCGTTACGCGGAATTGCTCGTCAAACGCCAGCAGAACGGCGTCGGGCTCAGCGTCCGCTCGCAGGCGGCGAGCTTCTCGACCGAAGACCTGCGAGACCTGCAGGTGTGGCACAAGCTCGCTTGGATCGATCCGTATTATTTCGACCGGGACGACCGTATCCGGGCGCTCGTCGCAAAAGGCCGCCTCTTCACCGAACAGGACAAAGCGACGCTTCGCGCCGTGGAGCTCGAGCTGTTGCGGCGCGTGATCCCCGAATACCGCGACGCGGCGGAACGTGGCCAGGTCGAGCTCTCGACCTCGCCGTTTTATCACCCCATTCTTCCGCTGCTGTGCGACACGGACGTCTACCTGCGAACCCATCCTTCCTCGCGGATGCCACGCGAGCGATTCCGCCGCCCTGACGACGCCGCCGAACAGTTATTGCGCTCGGTGAAATTGCACGAGCGGTTCTTCGGCCGGCGGCCCGTCGGCGTCTGGCCGTCGGAGGGTTCGGTATCGGACGCCATGGTGCCGCTCGTGGCGGCCGCCGGTTTCCAGTGGATGGCGACCGACGAAGAGATCCTGGGCAAGACAACGGGCCGCGAGTTCCGACGGGACCGCGACGGAGCGGTCGAGAACCCGGAGGTGTTGTACCGGCCGTACCGTGTAGGGCCCGACGGACAGCAGGTTGCCACCGGGTTCCGCGACCACGCGCTTTCGGATCTGATTGGGTTCAGCTACGCATCATGGCCGGCTGAAGCGGCCGCCGAGGACTTCGCGCAACGTCTGGCTGCCGCCGGAGCGCGGTACACATCGCGGACCAACGGAGGAGAGGCCACGATCTTCGTCATTCTCGACGGGGAGAACGCGTGGGAACACTTCGAAGGGCAGGGAAGACCGTTCCTGCGCGCGCTGTACCGCCGACTCGCTTCACATCCGGCGCTGAAGACCGTGACGATGGCCGAGGCCTGCAGCGCGACAAAGGACGTTCTGCCCGGCATTTTTCCGGGCTCGTGGATCAACGCCGACTTTTACATCTGGATTGGGCACGCAGACGATCAGCGGGCCTGGAGTCAGCTCGCGGACGCACGCCGCGCCCTTGATGGCGCCACGGACGTGCCACCCGACGCGCTCGCGCGGGCACGCGAGGAGATGCTGATTGCGGAAGGCTCGGACTGGTTCTGGTGGTACGGCGACGACCACTCGTCCGAGCACGACCTTGTCTTCGACGAATTGTTCCGCCGCCACGTGCGGAACATCTATCGCGCCATTGACGTCCCGGTTCCCGAAGAGCTGTTCGTCAGCAACATCACCACGCATCCGCCGGCGGCAGGCATCGAGCCGCCGACCGGCTTCATTCATCCGGTGATTGACGGCGACGTCACGAACTACTTCGAGTGGATTGGAGCTGGCTCGGTCGAGGTCGTCATGACCGGCGATGCGATGCACGAGGTGTCGGCGCGCGCCGGCATCATTTCGAGTGTGGAGTTCGGCTTCGACCCGAACAATCTGTATGTGAAAGTCGCGGGACCGTCAGCGATGCGCGACGCGATCGTCGGCGACCAGCAATTGAGCCTCAACTTCCTCAAGCCCGAAGGGTGTCGAATCGTGGTCAGCGCCGACGACGGCACGGTACGCGCGGAGATGACTGAGCGTCCGCGTGGCGGCCGCGATTTGGCGCGCACGTGCGCGGACATCAACGTCGCCGCCGGCCGTCTGCTCGAACTGCAGGTACCGTTTCAGTGTCTCGGCGTCACGAAGGATGCGACGGTCGCGTTCATTGTCGCCATCAACCACCGTGGTGCTGAAGTGGAGCATCATCCGCGACACCGACCGATCGAGGTGCAGGTTCCGGACGAGCAGTTTCCATCGCGGAACTGGACGACGTGAACCGTTTACGTCCCCGTCTTAGTTAACATAACATCTATTATGCGACGTTGAATAAATTGCGCGAGAAGTCGACTGTTTTCGTAGAGACAGCTTTGGCCTTGCCCTTTTCAGCGACGCGGACCTTTCCAGCCCGCGACCGTCTGTCGACTGATTTACCGCGCGGCGCGCAACTCTTTGATGATCGCTTCGAGCGCCGAAATGATCTCCGCTTTCTCGACCCTGCCTTTGCGGAACGTCATACGAAGCTGGAAGTGTTTTGTATCAGGCTTGAACGAGAACAGGAATGGTTTCGGACGTCCGGCGCTGGCCTTTGCGGTTTCCTTCCTGACGTCCTGGCGTGTCACGCCGTTGCCGCCGCTGACCAGGCGCTCCACCAGCGCCATCATCTTCTTCGGATCGGACTGTCGAACGATCTGCAGCAGGGTCGATTTTGAGCCAATGTCGGCCAGCCGACATAGGTTCCGAACTTCCTCCGGCATGTTGTTCAACGAGAGCGACTCGGTGATCGCCGTCCGCGACTTTCCGAGCTTGCGCGCCATGTCCTCGTGTGTGTAGTCGCACTTCTGCGCGAGCTGGTGCAGCGCCTCCGCCTCTTCGAAGGGCGTCAGGTCTTTGCGCTGCAGATTCTCGACGAGCGCCAGCTCCATCACTTCGCCGTCGTCGACTTCCCGGACGATAACTGGAACGTCCCGCAGGCCGACCTGAACCGCCGCGTGGTAGCGACGCTCCCCCGCGATGATCTGATACCGGCCGCCGCGCTGCCGGACGATCAGCGGTTCGATCACGCCCTTCTCCGCGACAGAGGCCATCAGCTCCGACAAGTCGCCCATCACCTGCCGGGGCTGATTCGGGTTGGGATCGAGCAGTTCAATCGAGATCATCCGGCCGACCGGCGCGCCCGCAGACGCAGCCAGCGCCTCGACGTAATGCTCGTCATGCCGCATTCGCAGCGTCTCAGGCAGTCCGCGCTTCGACACGTTCGATGACCTCCTCGCAGAGACTGTAGTAATCGGTCGCGCCCGACGAGTCGGGAGCGAAGGTGAAGATCGATTCCTTGTAGGCGGGACTCTCCTCCAGGCGGACGCTCTTGGCGATCACGGTATCGAAGACCTTCCCGCCGAACACCTTCTGAATCTGCTCGCGGATGTCGCGCCCAAGGGCGGTCCGCTTGTCGTGCATCGTGATGACGACCCCGAGAATCCGGAGCGCCGGGTTCGGCCGCTGCCGCACCTTCTCGATCGTCTCGAGCAGGTCGTCCGTTCCTTCGAGCGCGAAGTACGAGGACTGAATGGGAATCAGAAGGTGTGTGGCCGCGACGAGCGCGTTCACCGTCAACAGCCCGAGAGCCGGCGGACAGTCGATGACGATATTCGTGAAGTCGCCGTTGAGAGCCTGGATCTTGTCCTTCAGCCGGAAGTGCGCGTCGAGCTCACCGACAAGCCTCGCCTCCAGCTTCGCGAGGCCGATCCGCGCCGGCGCAATGAACAGGTTGTCGATCGGTGCTTGCCGGATCACATCCGCGAGCGCGCAGTTTGGCTCGGCGATCGCGTCATATGTGCTTCGCGTGATCGTTCGCAGATCGAGAAACGAGATGCTGCTGTTGGCTTGTGGATCGAGATCGATGAGCAGCGTCCGCTTGCCTCGCATGGCAAGCGCGGCCGCGAGGTTCACGGCGGTAGTCGTCTTCCCGACACCGCCCTTCTGGTTGGCGATCGCGACGATCATCGGCCTTGTGTTGGTGGATGAGGCAGGTTGCAGAGATTCTAGGGATAGTGTGCCAATGTGTCAAACAACCCAATATCCGGTAGGTGTCAGGTATCAGGTTTCAAGAGGCATGAGATCCGACAGGTGAGGAGAGATTTGGCGCGAAAGGACGGAATGTCGGCCGGCCGACATTCCAAGCAATTGCCGGCGAGCCGACACTTACATCTTGTACTTGCCCAGTTCCTCAGGGTCGAGACTCTCGAGCCACTTCTGAAGACGGTCGCTGTCGGTGCGCTCGGCGTTGAAGTCGACGGTCTTCGCGCTGTCGATGACGTTCTCCTCCACCAGGATTGGCGATCGAGTCCGAAGCGCCAGCGCAATGGCGTCGCTCGGACGCGCATCAATCGCCACCCGCTCGCCGCGTACGGTGAGGTGGATGATGGCGTAGAAGGTATTGTCTTTCAGATCGCAGACGACGACGCGGTCAACTTGCCCATCGAGGTCCGTAATGATGTTCCGCAGAAGGTCATGCGTCATCGGCCTCGGGGTCGCCACGTTTTCGATCTGCAGCGCGATGGCGTTGGCCTCGAAGATCCCCACCCAGATCGGCAGCACGCGATCTCCCTGCTTGTCCTTCAGGATGACGATCGGCATGTTGGTGACGGGATCCACCATCAGCCCCTTGATGGTCATTTCAATCAACATGGTGTTGCTACGTCCTTCCCCGCGCGTCGAATGATGTCTCCCCCCCGACTTTCATCAAGCCGGTGGAAACTCGTGCCTTCGCATGTTTGATACCACGGCCTCCCCCCGCAAACTGTGGGGACCGGCGCGAAGAATGCGGACATCAACTGTCCGCCCAATCCAATCTGACGCATTGCCGCGATTCGCGTTTCGTGAATTGGACTCCGCGCCCAGCGCCGGCATCGCACAGTTCACCACCGTGTTGCCGCTCGTACGTCCCGAAACCTCGGCGTCGTGACGGCGGCTTGCTGAGTCGATCAGCACCTCGACAGTAGATCCAACGGCCCGCTCGTGAAGCCGAGTTTGGATCTCACGCTGCAGCGACTGCAGGGCTACGATCCTTGCTGTCTTCTCCTCGTCCCGCACATCGTCTGGCATTCGTTTCGACGCCAGCGTGTTCGGTCGCGGAGAGTACTTGAACGAAAACATGCTGTGGTACTGCACGGCCTCGGTCAACGACAGCGTCTGCTCGAAATCGTGGGCATCCTCACCCGGAAAACCAACGATCATATCGGTCGATAGCGCAATCGCCGGGATGGTCTCGCGAATCTCGTTCACCAACTCGAGATAGCTTTCGCGTGAATAGCGGCGGCGCATGGCCTTGAGGACGCGCGAGGAGCCGGACTGCACGGGGAGATGCAGGTGCTTACAGACCTTGGGGAGATCGCGCACCGCCTCGATCAAACGCCGACCGGTGTGACGCGGATGCGGACTCGCAAAGCGGATCCGCTCCACGCCCGCAATGTCGTTCACCGCCGCGAGGAGTTCCGCGAAATCGCACGTGGGGTCGTCCGGCGCCTCGTAGTGATTGACGATCTGACCGAGCAGCTGGATCTCGCGGCGCCCTGAATCAACCGCGTGACGCACCTCCGCCAGGACGTCCGCTTTCGCGCGCATGCGCTCGTGACCGCGCGTGTACGGGACGACGCAGAAGGCGCAGTGGTCGTTGCACCCTTCGATGATGGTGACGTAAGCCTTCACCGAATCGCTGCGGCGCGTAATCCCCAGCGGGAACGTCACGTCGTCCCATGGGTTGATGTCGACCTCGGCAAAGGCAGCGCGTGCCGCGTTGTCCACCAGCGTTGGCAGCATCTTGAGTCGCTGCGTGCCGACAATCACGTCGATCACGTGGCCGTTTGACTTCTTCAGGAGGGACGCGCCTTCCTGCTGCGCCACGCAACCGGCGACCGCCACGACGGGCTTCCGGCCGGTCTCCTGCTCCAGAACACGAAGCTCGCCGAGACGCGTATACAGCTTTTCTTCGGCGTGTTCGCGCACGCTGCAGGTGTTGATGACAACGACGTCCGCATCGATCACTTCGGTCGTCGGCTCGTAACCCGCCTGGTCGAGCAGTCCCGCCAAGCGCTCGGAGTCATGGAAGTTCATCTGACAGCCGAACGTCTCGATAAGGTATTTCTTTGCCATTTCCTCAACTATTTGTGGACTTTCGCTTTCGCCTTTCGCCTTTCGCCCCAGCCACCGGCGCATTCGAACGGATGGACCCGGCATCAAGCAGTTCGCGCGCGCTGGCGCGCGTTTGCTCGCTGATAGATGCGCCGCCGATCATGCGGGCGATCTCCTCGATCCGTCCTTCCTGATCGAGCCGCTCGACGCGCGTTACCGTGCGGCTGCCACGTATCGACTTCTCGATCAGGAACTGCGCGTCGCCGCGCGCCGCGATTTGTGGCAGATGGGTGATGCACAGCACCTGAAAGCGGTTGCCGAGATCCTGGAGGCGCGAACCGACGACATCGGCGACGCGTCCGCCAATGCCGGCGTCCACCTCGTCGAAAATCAGCGTCTTCAGCGCGACAGGATTCGAGTCGAACATCGAGCCTGGCTTCCTGTGGGCCAGCGTTTTCAACGCAAGCATCACGCGCGACAGCTCGCCGCCAGAGACGATCCGCGCAAGCGGGCGAAGCTCCTCGCCCGGATTGGGGGAAACGAAAAATTCGGCGTTGTCGATGCCGCGCTCACCCCATCCCGACTCAGGAAGCTCGCCGTCGTTGAATCGCACCTCGAAACGCGTGCGAGCCATCGCCAGCTCGCCGAGCAGTCCTTCCATATCGCGAGCGAAATCCACTGCACCCGTCCGCCGTCGTCGAGACAGCTCTCGTGCCTCCGATAGAAACTCCGCCGTGGCGGCGTCGAGCGAGTTGAGGAGATCGTCGGCGCGTTGGCCGGTTCCTGTCAGCAATTCACGTTCACGCGCCAGCGCCGCACGGCGTTCGATGACATCCTGGAGCGTCGGACCGTACTTGCGCTTCAACCGTTCGAGCAGCACGAGGCGGTCCTCTACTTCCTGCAGACGGGCCGGCGACGCGTCGATGCCGTCGGCGTAGCTTCGAAGAAAGAACGCCAGGTCCTCGAGCTGCGCCTTGATGGCGTCGCCCGATTCGACGTACGACGCAAACTGCGGATCGATAGTCGCCAGTTCGCCAACCCGCTTCCAGACACCCCCGAGGCCAGCGAGCACCGCCTCGTCGCGGTCATACAGCGTCGCGTAGCTCTCCTCGCAGAGGCGGTGAATCCGCTCCGCGCTCGCGAGCACCTGCCGTGTGCCTGCGAGCTCCTCATCTTCGCCAGCCTTGGGCGCGGCCTTTTCGATTTCAACGAGCTGGAAGCCAATAAGGTCGAGGCGAGCACTTTTCTCGCGCTCGTCCATGCGCGAGCGCTCGAACTCGTCGCGAAGCGACCGCAGTCTGGCCCAGAGGGATGCAACCCGAGTCGCGTTTTCGCCGGCCCCCGCGTAGTCGTCCAAAAGGGGAAGATGCGCGAGCGGATCGAGCAACGCCTGATGTTCATGCTGGCCATGCAACTCCACCAGTCGCGCCGATAGATCTCGCAGGGCAGATGCAGTGGCGAGCGCACCATCGATGAAGGACCGGCTGCGACCCTGGTTGCTGATCTCGCGACGGACAATCAGCTCGCGTCCGCCAGCCTCGAAAATTGCCTCAATGGTGGCGAGGGGCTCGCCGGTCCGGACGAGCTCAGCCGAGGCGCGGGCGCCGAGAAGCAGACCGACGGCCTCGACCAGAATGGATTTGCCGGCGCCCGTCTCCCCCGTCAGAACGTTGAACCCTGATTCGAACTCGACCTCGACGGCTTCGATCACCGCCAGGTTGCGGATGCGGAGGAAACGCAGCATGCACGCGGAACTGCAATCGTATCATACATTTGACAGCACTCAGGGCGCGTGCTACCCTCGCGTGTCTGCGCTGTCCCAGCGGCGCGCTGCCGATGCTTCGGAGGCTTCGTTGCACACGCTTGGCATGTTCGTTCTTGCACTGCAGGTGCAGGACGGCGCTGCTCCGGTCTCGTCTGGGTCCCGAGTCTTAATCGACATCATCACGAAAGCGACCGTCATCAATCAGGCGGTCCTCGCGATTCTGATCGTCATTTCGGTGGTGTCGTGGGCCATCATCCTGTCGAAATCGCTCTCCTACCGGAGGGTGCAATCGCACACCGACAAGTTTCTCCAGGCGTTCCGCAACAGCAGCAAGTTTTCCGAAGTTCAGGCGGTCTGTGCAACACTGCCCGCCAGCCCGCTCGTCGGTGTCTTCCAGGCGGGTTACGCGGAGCTCAACGCGCAGTTCCGACTCGGTGGTCCCCAGCCGGCCAATCCCTCCGGGCCAACGCCACGTCCTATGTTGAAGAGCCTGACGGCGGTCGATCGTGCTCTGCTGCGGGCGGCAACGGTCGAAATCAACAAGCTCGAGAAGCGGGTTCCCTTCCTCGCGACCGTGGCGAGCGTCGCACCATTCATCGGCCTGTTTGGAACGGTTGTTGGAATCACAATCGCTTTTCAGCGCATCGGCACGACTGGTTCAACGAACCTGGCGGTGGTCGGCCCGAGCATTTCCGAGGCACTGATTGCGACGGCCGCCGGACTCTTCGCGGCGATTCCGGCGGTACTGGCGTACAACCACTTCAGCACCCGGGTGAAAGTGTTCGCCGCCGAGATGGACGACTTCTCGCTCGAGTTCCTCAATATCGCCGAGCGTAACTTTACATAGATGCCGAAAGTTCTCCCTTCAGCTCCGACGCCCGGCGGCGGTCGCCTGACACGCGCACGCCGTGTCTCGGCGACGCTGGCTGAGATTAACGTCATCCCTCTGGTTGACGTGATGCTGGTGCTGCTCATCATCTTCATGGTGGCGGCGCCGATGCTCCAGCGTGGCGTTGAGGTGAACCTGCCGGTTGCGAGTCGCTCTCAGGAGATTGCGAGCGACCGCATCTTTGTCAACGTGCCGCTGTCGTTCAAGGACGATAGACGCGTATATATCGGACCGGATCCCGTTCGCGTGGACGTGCTCACCGAGCGGATGCGCCAGCTCATGGTGAACCGGACCGACCGCCAGGTGTTTCTGCGTGGCGATGGCGGTATCGAGTTGCAGGAACTGCTCGACATCATGGACCGACTCAAGGCGGCCGGCGTTGAAAAGGTCGGCATTGTCTCGAAACTGCCGGGTGAAGAATGACGGAAGGCAGCGTGACAGACATCATTCTGTCGCGGGCGCAGACGTCAGAGCGCCTGAACGGGATGATCGGCTGGTCGGTCGCTGCCCATATTGTGCTCTTCGTGTTCATGATCTTCATGCCCGCCAGCTGGCGCGGTGCTGTGGATGAAGGGCCTCGCACTGTGATGACCATCAGCCTTGGCGGCGCGCCGGGTCCGCGCAATGGTGGATTGACCACGATGGGCGGGCGGACCGTACAGGCACCGCCTCCGGAACCGGTGAAGAAGATTGTCGAAACGCCGCCGGCGCCGAAGACGCCGGAAATGGCACTTCCGACGAAGAACGCGCGCGTCGTGAAACCGCAGCAACGCGAAGCGCCCAAGGAGGCCACGGCCCGTACGCCGGCAACCGGTGAACCGCAGGAAGGTTCGACGCGCGTGAACACTGGCGCGCGCGGTCAAGGGTTCGGGCTGACGTCCAGCGGCGGAGGCGGAACTGGAGTGACAGTCGACACCGCGAACTTCTGCTGTCCCGAGTACCTATCTCAGATGGTCACGATCATTCAGCGCAACTGGGACTCGCGACAACAGGCCGCGGGCAGCGTCATCATGAAGTTCACGATCACGCGAGCGGGGACGATCGAGAACGTGCAGGTCGAGCAATCGAGCGGGTTTGTCGCTCACGAACTGACTGCCCAGCGTGCGCTGCTGTTGACGCGGCTGCCCGAGCTTCCGATTCAGTATCCGAATCCGACGCTTACCGTTCACATGCGATTCGAGTATCAACGTTAGATGAAGAGACAACCCATGAAATTGATGTTGGCCACGCTGGCGGCGGCGTCTGGTGTCGTCGCGGTACTCGCCCAAGCTCCGCAAACGCAGCCACCAGCTCCTCAACAGCCCTCGGAAATTCAGCTGGTCATCAGTGGCGAACCCGGTACGCCGCCTCGGTACGCAGTACCGGATTTCGTGGCGCTCTCACCCGATGTCGCCGATGCTGCCAAGATGCTCGGGCAGGTCTTGTGGGACGACCTGAACTTCGAGCGCGAGTTCTACATGATCCCGCGCGATACCTATTCGACCATTCCTGGGGCGCGCACCCCTGAAGACGTGCCGTTCAACTCGTGGCGCGAATTGGGTGCCGATGCCGTCGTGTTTGGAACCATCCAGAAGGTGGACGCCAACAACGTCCGCGTCCAGGTACGTCTCTTCAACGTCCGATCGCGGCAGTCGGTGTTTGCGAAGGAATACACCGGCTCCGCGAGCACGCCGCGGCTCTATGCCCACACGGTGTCCGACGAAATCCATCAGCAGCAGCGGGCATTGCGCGGCGTGGCTCGGACCAAGCTGGCGTTTTCTTCCGATCGGAATCGCGAAAAGGTGAGCGGTCCGGTCCAGAACCGAGATGTCAAGGAGGTCTACATCACCGATTACGATGGCGAGAACCAGCGGCGCGTCACGACCAATCGTCAGTTGAACATCACGCCTGTCTGGGCGCCCGATGCGCGTGCCGTGGCATACACGTCGTACCGTCGTGGGTACCCGGACATCTTCATCGCGCTCATCTACCAGGGCATTCAGGAGACTCCGACCAACGGTGTTGCACAGAACTGGCTGCCAATCTTCTCTCCCGACGGCACGCGGATTTGTTTCACGTCGAACCGCGACGGCAACCCCGAACTCTACGTGATGAATCGCGACGGCTCGAACGTGCGGCGAATCACGAACAGCCCTGCGATCGACACGACGCCCACCTGGTCTCCCAACGGCACGCAAATCGCGTTTACGTCCGACCGCCCCGGCACACCGCAAATCTATGTCGTCGGCGCGGACGGCCTGAACTTGCGGCGTATTACGACGAACGACTCGTGGGCGGACAGACCGACGTGGGCGCCGGCGCCCTTCAACGAGATTGCCTACGCGGGCAGAACCGGACCGGCGTTCGACATCAAGGTGTACGACCTCGCCTCCGGAGACACGAGGCAGATCACATTCGGCGAGGGGAGCAATGAAAGCCCGGCGTACTCACCGAACGGACGGCACATCGCATTCGCCTCGACGCGGAACGGACGTGGGACGCAGATCTACACGATGGGCCGCGACGGCAAGAACGTGCGACAGGTTACACGTGACGGCAACAACTACACGCCGTCCTGGTCGAATTGATTCATAGCTGGCGTCGCCGCGGAACGGCGGGGGCGGGAAAGGAACAGAAATCAATGCCGCGGCCACTCATTTTTCTGCTGGTGGTTCTGGTACTCGCAGGAGCGTGCGCCAAGAAACAGCCACCGCTTGGGCCTCAGCCGGTTCCGCCATCGACTGCGACGGCGCCCGCACCGGTTCCTCCACCGGCGCCACCGCCGCCACAACGCGTGGAAGAGTCGGTGCCCGTGCCGTCGATCAGCGAAGACGGCATTAGCAACCGGACCCTCGAGGATCTGAATCGGAATTCGCCGCTGCAACCTGCGTTTTTCGGTTTGGATAGCTCCGAGCTCGACGACGCGGGGCGTGCGATCGTCGCCTCCAACGCGGCGGTCCTCAAGAAATATGCGACGTGGATGGTCACGATAGAAGGTCATTGCGACGAACGCGGCACTGCCGAATACAACCTCGCGCTCGGCGAACTCCGTGCCGTTGCGGTGAAGACATATCTCGTCGCGCTCGGTGTGGCACCCGATCGGCTCCGAACGGTGAGCTACGGTAAGGAGTTCCCCTTCGACGCCGGCCACACCGAAACCGCGTGGTCGAAGAACCGGCGCGCGCATTTCGTGATTACATCGAAGTAACCGGGGGACATGATGAAGAGGCTTTTCACGACGACCGCGATCCTGCTTACCGTCGTTACGGGTCCTGCCTCGGCGCAAAGCCGCGAGCAGCGACAGATGATGGCGGATATCCGGATGCTGCAGGAGCAGACGCAGGAGCTCGCGGTTGCCATCGCAACGGTCACCCAGGCGCTGCAGGACTCGATCAAGGCGCTCAATCAGCGTCTCGATCAGGCGAACGACACGACGCGCAAAGGCTTCGCGGATCAGAAAGTGATTGTCGACGACATGGGCAAGGACCTGCGCGCCATTCGTGAACGCGTGGACGATACCAACGTCCGCGTGTCCAACGTGCGCGAGGAGCTCGAGGCGCTGCGAACCTCGATTTCCATTGCGCCACCGCAGACGGCGCTGCCGCCTTCAACCGATCCGAACGCACCGCCGCCGCCGGCGCCCACAACCGGACCGCCGCCGTCGACCGCAGGGCTCTCACCGACACGCATGTTCGACACGGCCATGGCCGACTACGCCGCCGGTCAGTTCACGCTCGCGGTCACCGGCTTCGAGGCGTTTCTGCGGACGTTCCCGCGCTCAGAGATGGCCGACGATGCGCAGTTTCAGATTGGCGAATCGTATTTCGCGCTGAACCGGTGGACCGACGCGATTGCCGCATACAATGCAGTCACGCAGAACTACCCGATGGGCGACAAGGTGTCGCAGGCGTTCTACAAGCGCGGGCTTGCACAGGAGCGCCTCGGGCAGATCGATGCGGCGCGGGAATCGTGGAACAACGTGCTGCAGCGGACGCAGGAGAGCGATCCGGTGCACACGCTCGCCCAGCAGAATCTCGACCGGGTGGCCCGTCGCCCCGCGCCGTAGCGTGACCTGCCCTGTCACGCTGGCCCGCTAATCTGCGATTGTAGGGGCGGGTCTTTCCGCCTCCGCAATGCTGCGGCGAGACCTCGCCGAAGCGCGTAGGAGACAGGCGCGAAGGCGGGCAGACCCGCACCAAGCGAAGAAGGACATCGATGGGAAGCGTGAATAAAGTGATCCTTGTCGGCAATCTTGGCCGCGATGCGGAGCTCCGCTATACGCCGGGCGGCTCCGCGGTAGCGACGCTGAATCTTGCGACGACCGAAGTGTGGAACGACAAGGGCGGACAGCGCCAAGAGAAGACGGAGTGGCACCGCATTGTCCTGTGGGGTAAGCAGGCCGAGTCGCTGCAGGAGTACCTGACGAAGGGAAAGCAGATCTACGTGGAAGGCAAACTGCAGACGCGCCAGTGGGACGACAAGGACGGGAACAAGCGCTACACGACCGAAATCAAGGCAGACCGCATCACGCTGCTCGGCGGAGGCGGTGGTGGCGGCGGCCGCGGCGCATCGATGGATCGCGGCGGCGCGAGCGTCTCGCACGGCGGCGGT
>Ga0207648_10001045_pt1 | contig 31036 bp, 30 predicted proteins | sample KBSMisM32_FD_184310 | JGI IMG/M metagenome (GOLD analysis project Ga0207648, IMG submission 184310) | Miscanthus rhizosphere microbial communities from Kellogg Biological Station, Michigan, USA - KBS Miscanthus M3-2 (SPAdes) (version 2) | ecosystem: Host-associated > Plants > Roots >... | reverse complement strand
GAGGCCACCGGCGCGGCGGCCTATCCGTTCCCGCTGTGGCCGACGAAGACCTTCGCCTTCCACGCCTACTCGATGTATCTCAACGGCGAAGGCTTCCGGATCATTCATCAGCCCGCGGCGCACACCGACGGCGACGTGATCGTCGAGCTCCGCCGCAACGACGTCATCGTCACTGGCGACGTGATCGACACCACGCGCTTTCCGATGATCGACGTCGCCCGCGGCGGCAGCGTGCAGGGGCTGCTCGACGCGCTGAACCGGCTGATGGACATGACCATCTACAACCTGCCGATCCAGTGGAACGACGATCGCACGCTGCTGGTACCAGGTCACGGCCGCGTCTACGACAAGCTCGATCTCCTGGAATATCGCGACGCCATGACGGTAGTACGGGACCGCGTGGCCGACCTGATCAAAGAGGGGAAGAACCTGCAGCAGGTGAAGGCGGCCAACCCGACGCTCGGCTATCGCAGCGAGTACGGCACGGATCGCGGCGAGTGGACGACGGACAAATTCGTGGAAACCATCTTCGCGGAGCTGTCCAAGAAGCCTGCTCCTGCGACCGCGAGGGTGAACTGATGCGCGCGCGCACGCTCTTCGCAATCGCGCTCGTAGCCGCCGTCGTTCCGCTGCAGGCGCAGCGGGGAGGCGGCCCTCCCGCTGGACCGGCCAAGACCGTCGCGCCTATCGATCTCACCGGCTACTGGGTGTCGATCGTGTCGATGGACTGGCGCTGGCGGATGGTCACGCCCGCCAAGGGCGACTACGCGGGCGTTCCGATGAACGCCGCGTCGAAGACCGTGGCGGACGCATGGGACCCGGCCAAGGACGAAGCCTCGGGTGAGCAGTGCAAGTCGTACGGCGCGCCCGCGATCATGAGCGTGCCAGGCCGGCTGCACATCACCTGGCAGGACGACACCACGCTGAAGATCGAGACCGACGCGGGGCAGCAGACACGGCTCCTGCAATTTGGGCCCGTCCCGCCGGTGAAGCCTCCGCCGAGCTGGCAGGGGATGTCGGCGGCGCAGTGGCAGATGTCGTCGCCGGGGCTGCCGCTGATGCTGCGGCCGCAGGATCGTGCGGCTGACGCGCCGCTGCCGCCGCCGGTGCGCGGCGGCACGCTGAAGGTGACGACCACGAACCTGCGCGCCGGCTATTTGCGCAAGAACGGCGTGCCCTACAGCGCTGACGCGGTGCTCACCGAGTACTACGACCTGACCAAGAACGGCAACGATACCCTGCTGACGGTGACGACGATCGTCGACGACCCGACGTATTTGCGCACGCGCCGGCTGATTGCGTATCCCTTCAAGAAGGAGGCGAACGGGGACAAGTGGGATCCCACTCCCTGTTCGGCCCGCTGGTGACGCCCATGATTCGCTCGTGGCTGCAGGCCTTCAGGCCTGCCCTCCTGGTCCTGTTCGTGCTCGCGATCGCCGCGCCGGCGATGGCCCAGACCGATCTGTCCGGATGGTGGGCCCGCCAGTCGCAGAACGACAACGGCTACGCGAACGAGCCGGTCGATCTGATCGGCATTCCGGTCAGCGCCGACGGCCGCGCGAAGGCCCTGAGCTACAACATCGCGTCGCTGTCGGCCACCGAGCGCCAGTGCCAGATGTACCCGCCGTGGTACATCACCTATGGACCGTTCCCTCTACAGATCATCGCGGAGCAGGATCCGATCACGCAGAAGCTCGTGGCCTACCGGATCGTGGGTTGGGGCGACAGGGGCGAGCAGATGGTGTGGATGGACGGCCGTCCACACCCGTCGCCGAACGCGCCGCACACGCACGGCGGGTTCTCCACCGGCACATGGGAGGGCACCAGCCTCAAGGTCGTCACCACGCACTTCAAGATGGGCGACATGAAGCGGCATCGCGCTTTTTCGAGCGATCGCGCCACGATGACGTGGACGTTGACGCGGCACGACGACATCATCACGGTGACAGGGATTCTCGAGGATCCGGTGTATCTCGCCGAGCCGTTCGTCCTCACCGAGATCTTCCAGAGCTCGAGCGCCACCAACGGGTTCCCGCTCACGCCGTGCGAGCCGATCGAGGAGCTGCCGATGCTCCACGAGAACCCGGCGCTCGTGCCGCATTACCTTCCGGGCAAGAATCCGTTCATGAACGAGATGACCCAGAAGAAGGGCATCCCGCTCGAGGCGGTGCTCGGAGGGCCGGAGACGATCTACCCGGAATACCGGAAGAAGCTGAAGGACACCTACAAGGCGCCCGAGAAATGCGTGGATTCATGCGGCGGACCACCCGCCCCGCGCGGTGGTGGGCCCGGGCCAGCCGGGCGCGGAGCCGCGCCGCCTGCCGGTCGTGGGGCCCCGCCGCCCGCCGCTGGTCGAGGTGCGCCGTCTCCGCAGTAAACTGCCGGGGCCAGCCCGACTTATATCAATTGGGTTACGATCGCCCCGAACCGGGGAGGAGACGATCCATGGTCCGAGGGCTCACAGCAGCAGCCACGCTCGTTGGGACCGTTCTGGCGGGGGCGTTCGTGATCGCCCAAGCGCCGGCGGCCAAGGAAGCCAAGCCGGCCGCGGCGCTGCCGCGCACGCCGTGGGGCACCCCGGACCTGCAGGGCACCTGGGACTACCGCACGATCACGCCGCTCGAGCGTCCGCGCGAGCTCAACGGCCGTGAGTTCTACACCGAGGAAGAAGCGGCCAAGCTCGAAGGGCGCGCCGGGCGGCGCATGGACGGGCCGCCGGAGTCGATTCAGCCGGGGCTGAATCACGCGCAGTACCTGACGGACCCCGGCCGCCGGCTCGCCGGCCGGCGCACGTCGCTCATCATCGATCCACCCGATGGCCGTATCCCCGCGGTGACCGCCGAAGGGAAGGCGCGCCAGGCGCGGCTGCCCAACCGCGGGGCGAGCGGCGCTGCGGTCTCGTCGTGGCTCGACCGCGGCAACCAGGAGCGCTGCATCACTTACGGCCTGCCGACGGCCAGCCTGCCGACCCTCTACAACAACAACATCCGCATCGTGCAGACGCCGGACACGGCGGTCATCGTGCACGAGATGATTCACGAGGCGCGCGTGGTGCCGCTCGACGGCCGGCCGGCTCTCAGCAGCAAGATCGGCCAGTGGATCGGATCGTCGCGCGGCCACTGGGAAGGCGACACGCTGGTGGTCGAGACCACCAACTTCTCCGGCCAGCAGAACTTCCGCGGCTCGACCACGGGCTTGCACCTCGTCGAGCGCTACACGCTGGTGGCCAAGGATCGCCTGGAGATGCGCCTGACGGTGAGCGATCCCACCACGTGGGAGAAGCCGTGGACGGTGCTGCTCCCGATGAGCCCCACCGAGGGCGAGCTGATCGAGTACGCGTGCCACGAGGGCAACTACGCCATGTTCAACCTTCTTGAAGTGGCGCGCGACGAAGACAAGGCCAACGCTGCCAAGCCGGCCGGGGGCGAGTCCAAATGAAACTCTTACGTGCTCTGGTCGCCCTGACCGTGGCCGGTTGCGCCACGGCGGCCACCGTCGTTGCGCACCATTCGTTCTCCGCCGAGTACGACGCCAAGCAGCCGATCACCTTGAAGGGCACCGTGATCAAGATGGAGTGGATCAACCCGCACTCCTGGATCCACATCAATGTGAAGAACGCGGACGGCACCACCACGGAGTGGATGATCGAGAGCGGCACGCCGAACACGCTCGTGCGGCGCGGGTTCACCAAGCAGTCGCTGCTGCCGGGCACCGAGATCACGGTCGAGGGGTATCGCGCGAAGAACGGCGCCAATCGCGCCAACGGCGCGGACCTGATCCTGGCCGACGGCAAGCGTCTGTTCCTCGGCTCGTCCGGCACCGGCGCACCCAAAGAAGCACCAGACGGGCAATAGATTTCGTAGAGGCGGACCTTCAGGTCCGCCTGACCAGCGACAGGAGCTCCTATGTCGAAGATGACGCGGTCCTGGATCGTCGTTGCAGTCGTGTGTCTCGTCGGGACCTTGCCGCTCACTGGCGCGGGCACGACCGCGCGGCCCGAAGACGTAGGGCTGTCGTCGGAGCGGCTGCAGCAGGTCGATGCGCTCGTGAAGCGTCACCTCGATGCGAAGAGTTTTTCGGGGGCGGTGACGCTGGTGGCGCGTAACGGGCGGATCGCGCAGCTCAAGGCGTACGGCTTCGCCGAGCTCGAGTCGAAGAAGCCGATGCAGACCGACAACATGTTCCGCATCATGTCGATGACCAAGCCGATCGTGGGCACGGCGATCATGATGATGATGGAAGAGGGCAAGGTCCGCCTCACCGATCCGGTGTCGAAGTTCATCCCGGAACTGAAGGGCATGCAGGTGGCGGTGGCGCAACCGGGCCCGGCGGCGCCGGCCGCTGCGGGGACGACCGCCGAGCCGCGCTACTACACCGTGCCCGCCGATCATGAATTCACGGTGCGCGAGCTGCTCACGCACACCTCCGGCCTCGTCAGCGGCACGTTCAGCGGCGCCGCCAACCGCAAGGTCGCGCTGAAGGGGCAGGAGTCGCTGTCCGACTACCTGCCGCGCCTGGCGCAGACGCCGCTCGAGTTCCAGCCGGGCACGCGCTGGGCCTACAGCGCGCAGGCCGGGTTCGACGTGCTGCTGCACATCGTGGAGATCACGTCGGGGATGCAGGCCGACCAGTTCCTGAAGACGCGCCTCTTCGATCCGCTCGGCATGAAGGACACCTTCTACTACCCGGTGGAGAATCCGCGCCTGGCCGGCCGCTACGATCGCCAGCCGGACGGCACGCTGCGCCGCAACACCAGCACGCCCAACTTCCTGAACGGCCGCTATTTCGGCGGCGGCGGCGGACTGGCCAGCACCGCCGAGGACTACTTCCAGTTCGCGCAGATGCTGCTCGACGGCGGTCAGCGCAACGGCAAGCGGTTCCTGTCGCCGCGCGCGGTGGAGATGATGGCGTCGGTGATGGCGTCCGACACGCTGCCCGGCCGTCAGCCCGGCGAGGCCTTCGGCCTCAGCATGCGCGTGGTGAACAACCCGGCGGCGCGTAACACGGCGGTCTCGCAGGGCACGTTCGGATGGAGCGGCGCCTACGGCACGCACTTCTGGATCGACCCGAAGGAAAAGGTGATCGGCGTCCTGATGGCGCAGACGCCGAACCAGGAGATCCGCGGCGACTTCGAGAATGCCGTCGCGTTCTCGGTTCTGGGTGCCGCGCAACCATCCGGCACCCACTGAAGGCTTTAGGCTCTGGACTTTGGGCTCTAGGCGCTTGTCAAAAGCCTTCGCTCTCGCTGCGCTCGTCGGGGCAGTTTTCACAGCCACGGCGTCGGCTCAGACGGCCGACCTCGTTCTCGTCAACGGGAAGGTCGTCACCGTCGATGCGAAGGAATCGGTGGTCGAGGCGCTTGCCGTGCGCGACGGACGCATCGTGGCAACGGGAACGTCGGCGGCGATGCGCAAGCTGGCGGCGTCGAACGCTCGCACCATCGACCTGCAGGGCCGGACTGTGATCCCCGGCCTGATCGATTCACACCTGCACGCCATTCGCGCGGCGCTCAGCTTCTCCACCGAAGTGAACTGGATCGGCGCCAAGTCGATCGAGGAAGCGCTCGGACGCATCCGCAAGGCGGCGCAGACCAAGCCGCGCGGGTCGTGGCTCATCGTCGCGGGCGGCTGGAACGAGCAGCAGTTCGCGGAGAAGCGCCGTCCGACGCAGGTCGAGCTCGAGGCGGCGGCGCCCGACAACCCGGTCTACGTGCAGCTCGGCTACGGCTGGGCGGTGCTGACCGACGACGGTCTGCGGGCGCTGAAGATCGCGGCCGACGCCGACATCCCGAACGGCGGACGGCTGGAGCGCGACGCGAGCGGCAAGCCGACCGGCGCCGTCACGGGACCGCAGGCCGCCATCATCGCGCTCTTCGATCGGCTGCCGCGGCCGACCTACGCGCAGCAGGTCGAGGGGACGCGCGCGTTCTTCCGCGAAATGAACCGGCTCGGGCTCACCGGGGCGATGGACCCGGGCGGCAACAATCTCACGCCCGCCGATTACGCCGCCGTGCAGGACGTGTGGCGGCGCGGCGAGATGACCGTGCGCGTCGCCTACTCGCTGAACGGGCAGACCTCGGGCAAGGAGTTCGACGACTACAAGAGCCTGCTGGCGCTGGTGCCGATGGGGTTTGGCGACGGCATGCTGCACTTCGTCGGCCTGGGCGAGCGGCTCACCGAGGCGATGAACAACAACCCGCGCCCGACCGACGCCGACAAGGAAAAGTACTTCGAGATTGCGCGCTGGGCCGCGCAGCGCGGCTATGGGCTGACGATGCACTGGGGCCCGGACGCCACCGTCGATCACCTGCTGACGATCTTCGAGCGCGTCAACAAGGAGACTCCGATCGCGCCGCTGCGGTGGTCGATCGCGCACCTCAACGACGCGTCACCGAAGACGCTCGAGCGGATGAAGGCGCTCGGCGTCGGCTGGACGGTGCAGGACGCGATGTACTTCGGCGGCGAGGGGTTCGTGAAGCAGTCGGGCCCCGAGGCGGCGCGGCGTACCCCGCCCGTGGTCAGCGCCGACAAGATCGGCGTTCACATCGGCGGCGGCACCGACGCGCATCGCGTGGCGTCGTACAACCCGTTCACGTCGCTGCAGTGGTTCCTCGACAGCAAGACCGTGAGCGGCCTCGTCATGCGCGGGCCTGAAGAAATTCCCACGCGGCAGCAGGCGCTGCGGTTCTACACCAAGGGCAGCGCCTGGTTCTCGCACGACGACGATCAGCGCGGCTCGCTCGAAGTGGGCAAGCTGGCCGATCTGGCGGTGCTGTCGAAGGACTACCTCACGGTGCCGGTGGGCGAGATCGGCGACATCGAGTCGGTGCTCACGATGGTGGGCGGCAAGGTCGTCTACGGCGCCGGCCCGTTCAAGTCGCTCGAGCGCTAGGACCGTGGCTGCCGGTCTTTAGACCGGCCCGTGCCCCGTTTTCGTCCCACCACATCAATCAGCGCCGGCCCCATCAGCAGCGACGCCGGTTCCTTCGACGCTGCCACCCAATCGCGCGTGAGCTGACGCGCGTCGGCAGCGGTAAATCCCTCGAGCCCCACAAGCCGATCGATCACACCGCCGAGAAAATAGGCCGACAGCCAGTTCCACACTGGCGACCCGGGGTGCCCGCTCTTCACCGTCGGCGTGATGTCCACCACCTCCAGCCCGGCGCCCGTGAAGAGCGCCGGCAGGCGGGCAGCGATACTTGCGTCGCCGCCCTGCGACTCGAAGAACGCACGGTCCGCGGCAAGGAACCTCTCCCATGCGGCGGACAACGGGATCAGGCGAAGCGTCTCGCGCTGGTAGTCCTGAATCGCCAGGCGCCCGCCCGGTTTGAGCGCGCGGGCGAGCTGCCGCACGTGCGCCGCCGGATCCGGCAGGAACAGGAACACCCAGCGCGCGAAGATGACGTCGTAGCGGGCGCGGGGGAGCCGCACATCCGCGAGGTTGGCGCGCCACAGCTGCCCGGCTCCGAAATCGTCGCGCGCGGCCAGTCGCTCGATGCCGCGGGCGAACGTCTCCGATGGCTCCACGGCGTCGACCGGGCCGCGCACGCGACGCCGCAACTCGCGGTGCAGCGAGCCGGCGCCTGGGCCGATCTCCAGCACGCGCGCCCCGCGGGGGATCTTCAGGCGATCGAAGAGGGCATGCGCCGTTGGATCCCAGAGGCGCGCCTGCGCGCGCAGGCGTTCCGCTTCCGTGCGGCTGTCGCCGAGCAGGTAGGTATAGGAGCGTCTCCCACGTACCATCCAGGAATTGTCTGTCTTTTCGCTCGCGTCCGATCAAGGCTTGGCCCTCAGACAGAACTCCAAGGCTGAAACTCTGGATTGGATAAGGGGGATGTCATGAATCGGTCTATGACCAACAACCAAGTCGTTCAACCAGAACAAGCCGGCAGCGGACAAGAACCGACCAACATACAACGAAGGACCTTGATCGGCGGGGCCCTGGCCGCTCTGCTTTCATTCCCTGGGCGGGCGATGGCACAAGGGCACGCGGTGCCCGACGATTCGTTCGTCCTCCTACTGAAGGGACTCTATAAGCCCGTGGTCAAAGGACCCAACCTCGGTCTGTCGATGGTGGACCTGAATGATGGTTCGTACTCGACAACGAAGATCTACCCGGTGAGCGGAACTCCGGGTAACAAGAACGAAAAGAAGGCGGTCGGCAACTTTTACGTGCAGTTCGCCGGGGAGTTGTGTGCCTACCACGTCCCGGGAGGCTCGTTTGCGATGCGCTTCACCGGTAGCGATACCTCATTTGTTCCCGACGGCGCCGGTGGGCGGTACTTGGAAGGGACCTTCGAACTGACAATCCTGGAGGCGACCGGGATCTATCAACCGTTTGTAGGTGGTCATAACCACATGGTGGATAGACTGCATTTTCTCCCGCCTGGGGATGGTTCTGGCGGCTTCGATGAATACTGCTTCTGCTTTATCAGCCGTCCATAGGCGACCAGATAGACGATAGCGGAGCCAGGAGCATAATCGCCCTCGAGGACACGAAGATGAGTGACGTCAGTCGACGAGACTTCGTTCGTGTTGGTGTGCTCGGGGGCGTGGTGGCCGCGGCATCGGGCGAGCCCGCCGTGGCGCAGGCACCCGCCGTCAGGACGAGCGCCGCGAGACCGGTGGTCATCGCATCGGCCAACGGAAACCGGTTCAAGAACGGGGGCGACCGCACCTGCGTCGAAGAGGCGTTCCGGCTGCTCACGGGCGGGTCCGACCCGCTCGACGCCGTGATTGCCGGCGTCAACATCGTCGAGCGCGATCCTGAAGACGACAGCGTCGGCTACGGTGGCCTGCCCAACGCCGACGGCATCGTCCAGTTGGACGCCTGTTGCATGCACGGTCCGAAAAAGCGCGCCGGTGGCGTCGCCGCGCTGGAAGGCGTGCGCACCCCGTCGCTGGTGGCCAAGGCGGTGATGGAGCAGACGGACCATCATCTGCTCGTCGGTGCCGGAGCTCAGGCCTTTGCGCGCAACCTGGGATTTACGATCGAGGACGACTTGAACACGCCGCGTTCGCGTCGGCTCTGGCTCGAGTGGAAACGCCGCATCGATCCATCGCACTACCTCGACCCGGAGAAGCGTGCCGCGGCGGGTTTCGAAGCAGGGTTGCAGATGGTCGCCGAGGGTCTCATCGACCGTGACCACTACTACGGCACCATCAACTGCAACGCGGTGTCCCGGCGCGCGGAGTTGGCCGGCGTGACCACCACGAGCGGCCTGGCGTGGAAGATTCCCGGCCGGGTCGGCGACTCGCCGATTCTGGGTGCGGGTCTCTATGTCGATGGAGAGGTGGGGGCGGCGGGGTCCACCGGGCGGGGCGAGGCCAATCTCTATGGCCTGTGCTCGTTCCTCATCGTGGAGAACATGCGTCGTGGCCTGTCGCCGAAGGACGCCGGGATGGAGGCGCTCAAGCGGATCAAGTCGTCGACGGTCGAGCGCCGCCTGCTGAACGCGCGCGGAGAGCCGAACTTCAACGTCAATTTCTACGTGCTGAATGCGAAGGGTGAGCACGCTGGCGTCGCCCTCTATGCAGGTCCGGGCGCCGTCTACAGCGTGTGCACGGAAAACGGCGCCGAGAACCGTCCGATCGAGCCGTTGCTGCCGGGCAGTCCCGCGTAACCTTCCGTGCGGCTGGCGAATGCCTTTCGAGCCCCGGGAAGCAGCCGTGCGAGACGCCGCGGAGTTGGCCGCGCTCCATGTGGAGACTTTCCGTGAAACCCACGGCGGAGGCCCACCCGTTTCTCTTCGGGAGAATCAGTGGCAACGCATCCTCGGTGCGAATGACGCCACCGACTTCACCTTTGTCGTCGAAGACGATTCGCATCGCCTCGTCGCCTTCGCACGGGGCAGGCGCCATGACGGTGGCGTGCCGGGCTATCAGGGAGAACTCAACAAGATCTACGTCTTGCGGCGCGTTCACCGGCACGGAATCGGGCGGGCGCTGGTTCGTCTGGTTGCAGATCGGTTTCTGTCGCAGGGCGTGACGTCGATGCTGCTGTTTGGCGACGCCAGAAACCCTTCGAACGGTTTCTACGAACACCTGGGAGCCGTGCGACTTCTCTCGCCGGAAGGCGAGTTCAACGGCGGCTACGGCTGGCCCAATCTGAGGGAGCTGGTCTGACGGGCAGGCGGACCTGAAGGTCCGCCTCTACGTACGCAAGAAGGGCCGCCTGAAGGCGGCCCCTACATCTGTGGGTTACTCGGCGGCGCCGGAGAGGTACCAGCCGCGGGTGCGGACCACGAGCCCCTTCTTGCGCGTGCGGACCTGCACGTTGCGCCAGCCGTGTTCCGGCGACGCCTCGAAGGCCAGCACGTACTGGTGCCGCAGCTCTTCGACGAGCTGGTTGATGGCCGCGGTCGTGGAGACGGTGTCGTAGGCCACGAAGAAGTCACCACCCGTGGCGCGGGCCAGGTTGGCCAGCGTGGAGCGGCGCTCGGTTTCGAACGGAACCTTCTCGCCCTCGCGCGTCATCGTCGCCATCACGAACACATACACCGGCACGTCCACCGCGCTGGCGATGGCCGACACCTGCTCGGGCGAGTAGGCGCTCGCGGTGTCCGCGCCGTCGGTCAGCACCACCAGCGCGCGGCGGTTCGCGGTGCGCTTGGAGACGATGGCGGCCGTCCCGGCGATGGCGTCGTAGAGTGAGGTCGATCCCCACGCGTCCACGACGCTCACGCGGTCGGTGACGGTCTTGAGGTCGTGGGTGAATTCCTGCACGGAGAGCAGCCGCGTGTCGAACGAGTAGAGTGCGGCGTCGTCGCGCGACGGGTTGAGGCTCGACAGGATGGCAGCGGAGATGCGCTGCGAGAGCTCGTTGGCCGCTCCCACCTTCATGCTGCCCGAGCCGTCGAGCAGCAGCGCCACGCTGGCCGGGGCAACCGATTCGGTGCGGAGGTCGAGGATCGGCCGTGTCTTGCCCGAGTCGTACACCTCGAAGTCTTCACGGCGGAGCGACTGGACGATCTTGCCGCGGCCGTCGCGCACGATGGCGGCCATCGACACCAGATCGACGCTCGATTTGAAGGTGGCAACCGGCTCTTCCTGCGCCCAGGCCGGAATCGCCAGCGCCATCAACATCGACACCACGATCAACCGTCGAACCCCTGGATTCATGCGTACTCCAACCGGTCACACCCTGCAAAAAGGAGGTTGTTCCCTTTATCGTTGAATCAGGTCGATCCCGCTAGGGGGTAAACCCTGGGATTGGTGAGATTTGGCGCGCATCGACGTGCGCCGCTGAGAGCTAGGACGCGCGCCGCACCGCGCAAGTTTGGGACGATCGCCACCGCGGGTGGTACCATCCGCCCGCCGCCCGGAGCCGAGCCCATGACCCGTTCCCTGATTCGAGTCCTCACTGCCGCCGTGGTGGCGGCCATCGCCACCGCCGCCCTCGTCGCGCAGCGGCCGCCGTTCGTGCCCGTCACTCAGGAGATGCTGCTCAAGCCCAGTCCCGACGACTGGCTCATGTATAGCCGCACCTACGACGCGCAACGGTTCAGTCCGCTCAAGCAGATCAGCCGGCAGAACGTCGCTCAGCTCAAGGAAGTGTTCAAGAAGGAGTTGGGCAGCGGACCGCACGAGAGCATCCCGATCGTCTACCGCGGCGTCATGTATCTGCTGCTGCCTGGCGCCAGCATCCAGGCCGTGGACGCTTCCACCGGCGCGCTCATCTGGGAACACCGGCGGCCAAGCGGGGCCTCGCGCGCCAAGACCATCGCCATCTACGACGACATGGTCTATTACACGTCGCCCGACGGCTTCATCGTGGCGCTCGACGCGCGAACCGGCGAAGTGCGCTGGGAGACCAAGAGCAGCGGCGGCATGGTGTCCGGCGTCATCGTGGTCGAGGGGAAAGTGATCTCAGGCCGCAGCTGCTCGCCGAACCGCGATAACTGCTACATCGCCGCCCACGACGCCAAGACCGGCGTCGAACTGTGGCGTTTCTACACGGCGGCCGGCTCGAACGAGCCGGGCGGCGACACCTGGGCGGGCGCGCCGGACGCCACCCGCGCGGCCTCCACGTGGGGGCTGCCGGGCGGCTACGACCCCGTGAAGCGTCTCGTCTATTGGGGCGTAGCCAACCCGACGCCCAACACGCGCGCGAACCGGCACGGCGGAAAGTACGATGCGGTCGGCTACACCGCGCCGATCGACCTTTACTCCAACTCCACGATCGCCTTGAACCCCGACACGGGCAAGCTGGCCTGGTACTACCAGCACCTGCCGGGCGACGACTGGGACGAGGACTACCCGCACGAGCGCACGCTGCTCCGCACCGCGGTGAGTCCCGACCCGAAGTTCGTGAAGTGGATCAACCCCGACGTCAAGAAGGGCGAGCCGCGTGACGTCGCGCTCATGGTGGGCGAGGGCGGCGGCATCTTCGCGCTCGACCGCGGCACCGGCCAGTTCCTGTGGGCCAACCCGTTTCCGTTCGACACGCCCCATTTCCTGATCTCGAACATCGACGGCAAAACGGGGCGGGTCACGATCAACAAGGACGTCACCTTCAGCGGACCGCAGGACCGCAAGGTGATCTGCTACTGGAACACGCGCAGCTACTGGCCGACGGCCTACCACCCCGGCAGCAACTCGCTGTTCGTCCCCTACGTCGAGAACTGCCTCGACATGACGACGGCCGGGCCCAACAACACTCCGCGAGAGAACCGCGTCGGCATTCCGCGCGAAGGCAGCGACCCGAACAAGTGGGCGGGGTTGATGAAGATCAACGCGTCGACGGGGCAGATGACGCCCATCTATCAGGGGCGCGCCCCTGGCAACGGCGCGGTGCTGACCACCGGAGGCGACCTGGTGTTCTGGGGCGATCTCGACCACAAGTTCCGCGCGTTCGACGCCGTGAGCGGCCGCGTGTTGTGGGAGCAGCAGCTCAACGGCCCGATTCAGAACAGCACCATCACCTATTCGGTGAACGGCAAGCAGTACCTGGCGGTGATGACGGGCAGCGGTCTCGTGACGGGCGGGCTGATGGACCAGGCCGGCATCAAACCGAACCGGGGCTACAACGCCCTCTACGTGTACGCGCTGCCCTGAGGTGGCTACGTCCTCGCTACCGAGCCTTTCAGCAGGTCTCTGATCTCGGCCAAAAGCTTCTGATCCGCGGTCGGGGCCGGCGGCGCCGCGGGCGCTTCGGCTTGCTGCTGCTTCAGCGAATTGGCGCCCTTCACGACCATGAAGATCGCGAAGGCGACGATCAAGAAGCTCACGATCGAGTTCACGAACACGCCGTAGTTCAAGGTCACCGCGCCGGCATCCTTGGCGGCGGCCAGCGACGCATACGGACCGGCGGCCTTGGCCCCCTCGCGCAGCGTCACGAACATGTTGGTGAAATCCACGCCGCCCATCGCGAGGCCGATCGGCGGCATGATGACGTCGTTCACCAGCGAGCTGACGATGGTGCCGAAGGCAGCGCCGATGATGATGCCCACTGCCATGTCGAGAACGTTGCCTCGCATGGCGAATTCCTTGAACTCTTTCAGCATCTGCGGTCCTCCCGACGGGCGGCGACGGCCGGCCCGAAGTGCTTGTATCACATCGTGGTACGATTCGCGCCGCCGCGCCATCGCGCGGCCTTCTGGAGCAGAAACATGAGCCGAGCCTTGATGACGACGGCCCTCCTGGCCGTGTCGGCCGCGGGAGCGCTGCTGATGGCCGACGACGGCCAGCGACTGCTCAGCGTCGATCACTTCGTGCGCGTGACGTCCACGGTGCCAGCGATCGCGGGCCAGCCGGCGCAGCTCTACGTCCGCGAGCGCGTGCTCGCCGGCACGGCGCTGCGCGGTCGCTCGTTCGACAATCGCGTGGTGCTGTTCGTCCATGGCGCCGGGACGCCCGCCGAAGTGTCGTTCGACGTGCCGTATCAGGATTACAGCTGGATGGGCCATCTGGCCCGCGCCGGCTTCGACGTGTTTTCGGTGGACATGACCGGCTACGGCCGCTCGACGCGTCCGTTCCCGATGAACGACCCGTGCAACCTCGCCGCCGACAAGCAGGCCGGGTTCACCGCGCCGTGCAAGGCGAGCTATCCCGGCAACCTCACCACCATCGCCTCGGACTGGGACGACGTGAACGCGGCCGTGGACTACATCCGCGCGCTGCGCCGGGTGGACAAGGTGAGCCTGGTCGCCTGGTCGCTGGGCGGCCCTCGCGCCGGCGGCTACGCCGCGCGCAACCCGCAGAAGGTGAGTCGCCTGGTCCTGCTGGCGCCGGGCTACAACCGCACCAGAACCGCCGCGGTGCCGGCGAAGTTGCCGGTCGAAGGCGTGGTGTTCAACACGCAGTCGCGCGCCGAGTTCGATGCCAACTGGGACCGTCAAGTGGGTTGCCAGGGGCAATACGATCCCGCGGCGAAAGAGTCGGTGTGGAGCGAGATGCTGGCGTCGGATCCGGTGGGCGCGTCATGGGGACCAGGCGTGCGCCGCGCGCCGCAGACGACCACGTGGGGTTGGGACGCCGCGACGGTCGCGAAGCAGACGACGCCGACGCTCATCGTGCAGGGGATTCACGACAAGCAGGTGAATCCCGAGCGCGCGAAGGAGTTGTACGCAGACCTCGGCGCCGCCGACAAGGTGCTCGTCGATCTCGGCTGCGCGTCGCACAACGCCATGTGGGAGAAGAACCACACGCTGCTGTTCAACGCCTCGCTCGAGTGGCTCGAGAAAGGCACCGTGAACGGCGCGAAAACCGGCGAATTCAAGATGGGCTACTGAGGGTGGCGCGGGTCAAGGGCAGCGAGGTTCGCCAGGCCGACCGTCCGATCGAGCCGCTCTTCGTCGATCGCTGGTCGCCGCGCGCGATGTCGGGCGAGTCGATCACGCACGAGGAGCTGTTCACCTTGTTCGAGGCGGCGCGGTGGGCTCCGTCGTCGGGCAACAGCCAGCCGTGGCGCATGCTCTACGCGCACCGCGACACCGAGCATTGGCCGCGCTTCTTCGGCCTGTTGGCCGAGGGCAACAAGACCTGGTGCGTCAACGCCGCCGTGCTCGTCGTGTTCGTCTCACAGATGCTTCGCGAGGGCACCGACCGCGTGCTCCCGACGCACTCCTACGACACCGGGTCGGCCTGGATGAGCCTGGCGTATCAGGCCTGGATGAGCGGCTACGTCGCGCACGGCATGGCCGGCTTCGACTACGACCGGGCGCGCACCGAGCTCGGCGTTCCCCAGAACTTCCAGGTCAACGCCATGTGCGCCATCGGCCGCCCCGGGCCGCTCGAGAACCTCAGTGAGGCGCTCCGCGCCCGCGAGACGCCGAGCGGGCGGAAGAAGGTCGAGGAGTTCGCGTTCGAAGGACGCTTCGGTACGTAGGGGCCGCCTTTAGGCGGCCCGTCAATGTGTCATCGCGTAGACGAGCACGTTGATCCCGAACGAGTAGCCGGGCACCGACATCGTGCGGAAGTACTCCGGGTCGTCGCCTTCGCGCTCGAAGGAGTCGCCCAGGTCGGTGTTGTGCGTGGACAGCAGCATGATGTTGCCCTTGCTGTCGAGGATGGCGCGGGTGTGCACTTCGGCGCTGTCGAATCCACGCTCCGACGTGCTGCCGCCGTTCGACGCCCAGAAGTTGATCGATGAAATCTGCGGCGTCTTCCGCACCTGGAACTGGCTGTGGAAGAGCGGGTGGTCCGGGGGCAGCTCCACGAACGGGTACTCGGCAGCCGGGAAGATCTTCCTGATCTGCGCCTCCCACCACTGCCACGCGTAGGTACCCCAGAAGTCGTCGGCCCACAGGAAGCCGCCCTTCAGGAGATACTCGCGGAGCTTGACGGCCTCGGGCTCGCTGATCGACGCCGATCCCACCTCGGTCATCATGATGAACGGGCACTGGAACAGCACCTCGTCGGTGAGCCGGAGCAGCAGGTGGTCGGGCTCGCCGTCGCTGGTGCGCCCGACGGTCGTCTTGGTCAGCTCCGACAGGCGGACCGAGAGGTTGATGTCGGCGCGCGGCCAGTCCACGTTCCACGACCCGCCCTGAGGGTCACCCCGGAAGTCGCCGTTGAAGACGATGCGGCAAAACTGAAACGAGCCGTCCACGTCGGCCGGCGTGGACATCCGCACGTTGCCGAAGCCCCGGCGGAACCGGCCGAACTGCGCCTCGACGGTCGTGGCGGCCGCAACGAGGGCCGCAACCACCAGCACGCTCACGACGGGCCGCCGCAGGACGAACCGCATGGGGCCAGTCTACCCCGTCTCTCACGCCGCGAGATACCGCACATCCGGGTGAGCGCCGGCTCCGTATGATCCGGCAGCGGTCATGGCGCGCGTCTTCATCACCGGTGGTACTGGATATGTGGGCCGGCGGCTGGTTCGTGCCCTGCTCGAACTGGGACACGACGTCCGGGTGTTGACGCGGCCGGAGTCGTCGAGCCGCGTGCCGTCGGGCGCCGATGCGGTGGTCGGCAACGCGCTCGACGCCGCGTCGTTCCAAGACGCGCTGCGCCCGGGCGATACGCTCGTGCATCTCGTCGGCACGCCGCATCCGTCTCCGTCGAAGGCCGCCGAGTTCCGCCGCGTGGATCTGCCCTCGATCCTGGCGTCGGTCACGGCGGCGCGGCATGCCGGCGCGGCGCACGTCGTGTATGTCAGCGTGGCGCAGCCGGCGCCGGTGATGCACGACTACATCGCGGCGCGTGCAGAAGGCGAGGCCGCGCTGGCCGCCTCGGGATTGACGGCCACCGTGCTGCGCCCGTGGTACGTGCTCGGGCCGGGCCACTGGTGGCCGCTCGCGCTCGTGCCGCTCTACGCGTTCGCGCGCCTGGTGCCGAGCCTGCGCGTGGGCGCCGAACGTCTGGGGCTGGTGCGGCTGGACCAGATGGTGGCCGCGCTCGTGCGCGCGGTCGAGCATCCTCCCGCGCCGGGCATGCTCGCGCTGGTGGACGTCCCGAGCATCCGCTCCGCGAGTGCGCGGTGATAAACTGACGACCGTACCTAGCGGGGAGGCTGGATCCAGCGCCTCTCCTACCTGCGGCCCGTACTCGCCGGGCCCGTGGACGTAGGCATCAGCGAGCACACGCGAAAGGTGTGTGCGATGCCCTACCAGTTCTCGTCCCTCACCCCCAATCTCATCGTCGCCGACGTCGAGCGCAGCATCGCGTTCTACCGTGACGTCCTCGGGTTCACGCTGGAACAGACGGTGCCCGATGCGTCGCCCTACGTCTTCGCGATCGTGCGCTCGGGTCCCGTCGAGGTCTATCTCAACGCGCCCGCGGCGGCAGGCGAGGAGTATCCCTCGCTGAAAGGGCGGCCGATTGGCGGGTCGCTGACGTTGTTCGTCCGAATCACCGGAATCAGAGCTGCCTACGAAACGCTGAAGACACGCGTGCCGATCGAGATGCCGCTCGAGAAGAAGTGGTACGGCGTGACGGAGTTCGCCTGCACGGATCCCGACGGCTACGTGATCACGTTCGCCGAGCAGGAAGGCGCGGCCCGCTGAAAGACGCGGACCGCGCGGCAGTGTCTGGCAAACCGGCTTAACGCCGGTTCGCTATTGGTAGAATCCTGGTGTGAGCCCTCGCGTCCTCGCCATAGCCGCCGTCATCGCGGCGGCGGCTGTCGGCCTGTTCTTCGTGTTCGCGCCGCATCGCCCGTCGACATCCGTGCCAGCGCCATCGGCAGAGACAGCGGCGCCAGCCGCACGTCCCGCCGACACGCCGGCATCGGCGCCGGCCGCGCCCGCGGCGGCGCCGCGCGCACGTGCCGAGCGTCCCGCGGCTGCGACGGCACCGGCGCCCGCGGCTCCGGCCGGGGTCGAAGTCGTGCCCGAGGCCGGCTCACTGCGCATCGAAACCGACGTGCCGAACGCCCAGGTGTTCCTGGATCGGCAGTTCATCGGCACGGCGCCGGTCACCGCCGCCAACGTGAAGCCGGGGCCGCATCAGCTCAACGTGTCCGCCGAGGGGTTCGACGGCATCGCGCGCTCGATCGAGGTCGAGCCGGGCTCGAAGGACCTCATGATCCGGTTCAAAGAGGTGAAGCTCGACGCCCGGATTGCCGTCGTGCACAAGCACCGCATCGGGTCGTGCAAGGGCGAGCTGACGGCCACGCCACAGGGGCTGCAGTACACCACCGACGACAAGGACGATCGCTTCACGGTGGCGCTTGCCGACCTGGAGCAGTTCCAGGTGGACTATCAGGAGAAGAACCTGAAGGTGAAGGTGCGCCGCGGCAAGCAGTACAACTTCACCGATCCCGACGGCAACGCCGATCGCCTGTTCGTCTTCCAGCGCGACGTGGACAAGGCGCGGCAGCGGCTCGCGAGCGGCGACCGGCCGGCCAGCAACTGACGCCTGCGTGGGCGCCTTGTCCAGCCATCCTATCGGCGTCTTCGACTCCGGTGTCGGAGGTCTCTCCGTCCTGCGCGAGATCCGGCGCGAGCTGCCGCACGAGAGCGTCCTGTACGTCGGCGATTCCGGCCACGCGCCCTATGGCGATCGTCCTGCGTCGTACATTCAGGAACGCTCGATCGCCGTCACGCGCGCGCTCGAGGAGCTGGGCGCCAAGGCCGTCGTGGTGGCGTGCAACACGGCGACGGGGGCGGCCGTGGACGTCCTGCGCGAGACGTTCACGTTGCCCATCGTCGCCATCGAGCCGGCCGTGAAGCCGGCGGTGGCCGCCACGCGGACGGGCGTGGTGGGGGTCATGGCCACCAGCGTGACGCTCTCGAGCTCGAAGCTGCTGCGGCTCGTCGGGCAGTATCCGGCGCCGGGCGGCACCGAGATGCAGGCGTGTCCGGGGCTGGCCGAGCAGGTGGAGCGCGGCGATCTGGACTCACCGGCCACGCGCGCGCTCGTCGAGCAGTACGTGCGGCCGCTGGTGGCGAAGGGCGCCGACACCATCGTGCTGGGCTGTACCCACTACGCGTTTCTCGAGCCGGTGATCCGCGAGGTGGCCGGTCCGGGCGTGGCGGTGATCGATCCCGCAGCGGCCGTGGCGCGCGAACTCCGCCGCCGCTTGGCCGCCGCCTCGCTGCTGGCTCCCGATGACGCGGTCGCCACCGAGCGCTACTTCACGACGGGCGATCCGGAGGAGGGGACGCGGGTGATGTCCCAGCTGCTCGGACGGCAGGTCCTGGTCGGGCGGGTCTAAAGACCCGCCCCTACGAAACGGTCAGAGAGCGGCGGCGGCCGCGGCGGCTTCGGCGGCGTGGTCGTCCACCTTCACCTTGTCCCACCGCTTCGCGACCTTGCCTTCGGCGTCGATCAGATACGTCGTGCGCACGATGCCCATGTACTTGCGCCCGTAGCGCGCCTTTTCCTGCCACACGCCGTACTTTTCCGCCACCTCGTGATCGGCGTCGGCGAGCAGCGGGAAGGTGATGCCGTGCTTCTTCGCGAACTTCGCCTTGCTCTTCTCGTCGAGGATGCTGATGCCCAGCACCACGGCCTTCGACTTCTTGAGGCCGGGCAGCGCCGCCTGGAACTCGCAGGTTTCCTGCGTGCAGCCGGGCGTGTCGTCCTTGGGATAGAAGTAGAGGATCACGGGGCGTCCGGCGTACGCAGACAGCTTGTGCGTCTCGCCGTTCTGATCGGCGAGCGTGAACGCGGGGGCCTTCTTGCCAGGTTCGATCAAAGCCATACGTGTCATTATCTCCGAGGGAAATGAGCGAATCACGCGTAGCCATCATCGCTTCTGACGGTGCCTTTACCTACGACGACCTCGACGACGCCTCGCGCCGCGTGGCGGGCTGCCTGCTCGGCGACAACGACGACCTGAAACAGACGCGCGTCGCCTTCCTGGTGGCGCCGAGTTTTGCCTATGCCGCCGTGCAGCGCGGTGTGTGGCGCGCCGGTGGCGTGGCCGTGCCGCTGGCGGTGTCGCACCCGCCCGCCGAACTCGAATACGTCATCCGCGACTCCGGGGCGTCGGTCGTCGTCGCCGGCCCCGGATTCGAGGACGCGCTGGCGCCGCTGGCCAAGGCCGCGCGGGCGCGCTTCGTGCGCGCGGTGGATGCGCTGAAGGCGTCGCCTGCCCCCGAGGTCCCGCACCTGCCGTCGTCGCGACGGGCGCTCATCATCTACACCAGCGGGACCACCGGCAAGCCCAAAGGCGCGGTGACCACCCACGAGAACGTGGGCTCGCAGGTGGCGGCTCTGGTGCAGGCCTGGGGGTGGCGGCCGTCGGACCGGCTGCTCCTGGTGCTGCCGCTGCACCACGTGCACGGCGTGATCAACGGGCTCGCCTCGGCGCTCGCCGTCCGTGCGACGTGCGAGATCCTCCCGGCCTTCGACGCCGAGAAGGTGTGGGAGCGGCTGGCGTCGGGCGAGATCACCGTGTTCACGGCGGTGCCGACGATCTACAGCAAGCTCATCGCGGCGTGGGACGCTGCGCCGGCGCTGCAGGCAGCCCGCTCGGCGGGCGTGCGCCGCCTCCGGCTGATGATGTCGGGTTCGGCGGCGCTGCCGGTGCAGGTGCTCGAACGGTGGCGCGAGATCAGCGGCCACACGTTGCTCGAGCGCTACGGCATGACCGAGATCGGGATGGCGCTGTCGAATCCGCTCGAGGGCGAGCGCCGGCCCGGGTGCGTGGGGCAGCCGCTGCCGGCCGTGGACGTGCACCTGGTGGACGAGGACGGCGTCGAGGTGCCCGACGGGACGGCAGGTGAGCTCGAGGTGCGGGGACCGGCGGTGTTCCACGAGTACTGGCAGCGGCCGGAGGAAACCGAAGCCGCGTTCCGCAACGGCTGGTTCCGCACCGGCGACATGGCGGTGCTCGAGAACGGCTCGTACCGGCTGCTCGGCCGGACGAGCGTGGACATCATCAAGACCGGCGGCTTCAAGGTGTCGGCGCTCGAGATCGAGGAGGTGCTGCGCACGCACCCCGCGGTGGCCGAATGCGCCGTGGTGGGTGTGACCGACCCGGAGTGGGGCGAGCGCGTCTCGGCAGCCGTCGAACTGAAGCCGGGCGCGTTGCTGTCGCTGGACGATCTGCAGCGCTGGGCCAAGACGCTGCTGGCGCCCTATAAGATTCCCCGGGCCCTCGCCCCGGTGGAAGCCCTGCCTCGCAACGCCATGGGCAAAGTGGTGAAACCGCAGGTTGCCCGACTCTTCGAATAGCGGTACGCTCCCGGCATGAGCCCGCGACGCCGGCGCACGCTGCTGACGACAGGGCTCCTTGCCGTCCTGCTGCTGGCGGCCGCCGCGGTGTCGGCGCAGCGTTTCGGCGGGTTCGGCAGCTTCCGCGAGGGCACGTTCCCCACGCTGTGGGCGCCGGCCACGATGCCCGAGGCGTCGTTCACCTTCTGCCGGCTCGCCTATCGCAGCGTGCGCTTCGAACAGTCGGGCATCGGCTGGCAGACCGACTATCCCTACGCCGAGATCAACCTGATGACGCGGCTCTCGGAGCTGACGAAGACGCGCATCGGCCGTGACGACACGCAGACCCCGCGGCATTACGTCGTGCGGCTCACCGACGACACGCTGTTCAACTGCCCGTTCCTGATGGCGTCCGACGCCGGCACGATCGGCTTCAGCGACACCGAGGCCGAGCGGCTGCGCACCTACCTGATGAAGGGCGGGTTCTTCTGGGTGGACGACTACTGGGGCACGGCGGCATGGAACCAGTTCGAGTCGCAGATCGCCAAGGCGCTGCCGCCGGCGGAGTATCCGATCGAGGACGTCACGCTCGACGACCCGATGATCCACTCGGTGTACTCAATGAACCACGTGCCGCAGATCTCGAACTTCCAGTTCTGGCGCCGGTCGGGTGGGCGTACATCCGAGCGCGGCGCGGACAGCGACGTGGTGCACCTGCGCGTGATCCGCGACGCCAAGCGCCAGGTGATGGTGGTGATGACGCACAACACCGACATCGCCGACTCGTGGGAGCGCGAGGGCGAAGACCCGGACTACTTCCACCAGTTCTCGCCCGACGGGTACGCGCTCGGCGTCGACGTGCTGATCCATGCCATGACGCACTGAATTCAGAAGGCTCTGGGCTTTGGGCTCTGGGCTCTAGGCCTGGCGGGCTCTTGGCTCCTTGAGCCTCAAGGCTTCAGCCATCCAGGCCCAAAGCCCAAAGCCTAGAGCCCAAAGCCGTCGTTACAGGCCGGCGGCCACCAGTTCTTTTTCGTCCGCCGGCTCGTCGGCGGCTGGTGAGCGCAAGAGCATCGCCGACGTGTAGGCGACGACCACCACCACGAGCCACCGCACGGCACCGAGCGGCAGCGACTTCACGATGTAGGCCGCAATCAGCACGCCAGGGACGCCGCCAAGAGAGAGGCCGATGGCCGCGCGCAGGCTGTACTTCTGCTTGCGGATGAACTGTGCGCTCGCCGTCGGCATCAGGAACGCGCACGCGCCCATCATGATGGGAAACGCCGCGGTGGGGTTCATGCCCAGCAGGCTCACCATGATCATGATGGGGGCGTAGGCTCCGATGCCGAGGGTCATCAGCGCGCCCAGCATGAACGTGATCGCGCATGCCAGCACCAGCTTGCCGTCGGTGAGCGAGAGCGCTTCGCCGCCGCCGGGCATCTTGTTGAGCGCGGTGAGCACCATCAGCACCGCGGCCACCGCCAGGGCGATCCCCATGCCGCGCTGAATCCGCTGCTTCGGCATGCGGGCGACGATCGACGCGCCGATCCAGGCGCCGCCGACGGCCGACAGGATCAGCAGCGTCAGCGTTTCGAAGCCGACTGCCACGATCGTGATGTAGATGAGCGCCTGCGCCACCGTGGGCAGCGCGTCGCCGACGTTGAGCGTGCCCGGCACGTTCTGGACCGGCACCAGCCGCCACAGACGATAAATGGTGGTGGTCGTGGCGAACGACCCGATGCCGAGGGTGTCGAAGAAGTTGGTGACGAAGCCGATCAGCGCATGCAGACCGCTCAGCAGCGGACCGCGATTCGGCCGTGCGCGCTCCTGCGTGATCCAGAACAGCACGAAGGCGGCCGTGAGGGCCAGGAGCGCCGCGAGCAGCAGGATCTTCGGATCGGGCATGTTGGCTCCGTTCCCACCAGGGCGGTCTAAAGACCGCCCTCTACGTACGGAATCGTTTGCGGGCCCTGCGGCAGCACGCACAGCGTGGCCGCGGGCCCCGCGGCCGACAGCGCCTCGCGCACCGCCGCGGCCACGTCGGTTACCGGTGTGAAGTGCGCGGCGCGCACTTCGTCTGGCTGGAGCCCGGCCGTCTTCACCATCACGCGCGCCTTCAGCTGAATCTGCGCCTGCACCTGTACCTGCCACTGGTCGGGGCGCGAGTAGCCGCGCCCGCGGATCATGGCGAGCAGCGCGCCCGGGTCGGGCTGCGAGCGGAGCACCTCGCCGTACGAGCCGTGCGAGGGCAGACCATCGCGGCACTCGGCGGCGCACACGATCACGCCGCCCGGCTTGACGATCTGGGCCGCTGCCGACATCCCCTTCACGGCCTGATACAGGTTCTGGTCGAGCGGGTAGCCCGAGTTGGTCGTGAGCACCACGTCGAACGGCGCCGGCACGGCGCGCATAGCGGTGGCCTTCACGTGGGCACACGCCCGCTTGTGCTCCGAGAACAGGTTCCCGGCGAAGGCCGCGGTGATCTTCTGGTCGCGGTTGAGCGCGACGTCGATCGAGAACGTCGGCGGCGCCATGGCGGCAATCTCCCGCACGTCGTCGTGGATCGGATTGCCCTCGGTGATGCCCCACGTGGCGTTGGGATGGCCGATGCGCGCCGCGTCGTGCAGCGTCATCACCGTGGCCAGGCCGGCCAGGCCCGGCGCCACCATCTTGGGCCCGCCGCTGAACCCGGCGAAGAAGTGCGGCTCCACGAAGCCGGTGGTGATGCGCACGTCGGCCGCCAGCCACTCACGGTTGAGACGCACGTCCACGCCAGTGGATGTCAGGCCGATGCGCTCGAGCGACGCGTCGTCGCGGCTGTCGTGGTTGATCACGCGGCAGCGGTCGAGGATGTCGTGCCCCAGCATCCGCTCCAGCTCGTCGGCGGTATTGATCCGGTGGGTGCCGGTGGCGATCAGGATGGTGATGTCTCGCCCGGGGATGTCGGGGATTTCCTCGAAGATCGCCCGCAGCATCTCGCGCCGCGGCTGCGCGCGGGTGATGTCGCACACCGAGATGGCGACCTTCTGCCCGGGCTTCGCCAGGGAACGGAGCGGCGGGCTGTCGATGGGCGCCCGCATCGCCGCCACCAGCGCGCCGTGCGGGTCTGGATCCGCCTGGCGGAAGACCGGCTCGATGACGGTCACGGGAGCCTGCGGGAGATCGACCTCGAGGCCGTCGCTGCCGTAGTCGAGACGCACCAGCACCGCCCGAGAGTGTACCATCGGGCGGATGCTGCCGCGGTGGCAGACCCAGGCATGACCGATCGAATCACAGAGGAACTGCGCGGCATTTGTGGCGCGAGCGCCGTGCTCACCGAGCCGGTGCAGCTGCTCACCTACGAGTGCGACGCGCTGCCGCATTTGCGGGAATCGCCGGCGATCGTCGTGCTGCCGAACACCGCGGCGCAGGTCCAGGCGGTGGTGCGCGTCTGCGCGCGAGAGGCGGTGCCGTTCGTGGCCCGCGGCCACGGCACGGGGCTGTCGGGCGGGGCGCTGCCGGTGCCGGGCTGCGTCGTCATCAGCCTCGCGCGTCTCAATCGGGTCCTCGACGTCGACATCCCCAACCGGCTGGTCACGGTGGAGCCGGGCGTGACCAACCTGGAGATCACCAGGCAGGTGGCGCCCTTCGGCTATTACTACGCGCCGGATCCGTCCAGCCAGCAGGTGTGCTCGATCGGTGGCAATGTCGCCGAAAACTCGGGCGGCGCCCACTGCTTGAAGTACGGATTCACCGTCCATCACGTCGTGGAGGTGGAAGCGGTGCTGCCAGACGGCAGCCTCGCGCGGATCGGCAGCCGGCTCGCCGACGAGCCCGGCCCCGACGTGCTCGGCCTGCTCGTCGGCAGCGAGGGCACGCTGGCCGTCGTCACGAAAGTAGTCGTGCGGATCCTGCGGCGCCCCGAGACGGTGCAGACGCTGCTTGCGGCCTACGACACGATCAGCGCCGCCGGCACCGCCGTGTCGGAGATCATCGCGGCCGGCATCATTCCGGCGGCGGTGGAGATGATGGACGCGCTCGCCATCAAGGCGGCCGAGGCCGCGGTGCACCCGAACTTTCCGCCCGCCGACACCATCCTGATCGTGGAGCTCGATGGGCCGGTGCCCGAGGTGCGCGAGCTCTTCGCCACGGTGGAGGCGATCTGCCGCCGGACCGGCGCGAGCACGGTGGAGGTGGCGGCCGACGAAGCGCACCGCCTGCGGATCTGGAAGGGGCGCAAAGCCGCCTTTGCCGCGATGGGCCGCGTGTCGCCGAACTACTACGTGCAGGACGGCGTGGTGCCGCGCACGAAGCTGCCCGAGGTGCTCGGCCGCATCCGCGCGCTGTCGGAGCGCAGCGGCCTCGGCATCGGCAACGTCTTCCACGCCGGCGACGGCAACCTGCATCCGCTGATCTGCTACGACGAGTCGGTGCCGGGGCAGGCGGCGCTCGCCGAACAGGTCGCCGGCGAAATCCTCACCTACTGCGTCGAGGCGGGCGGTTCGATCACCGGCGAGCACGGGGTGGGGGCGGACAAGAAGGACTACATGCCGCGCATGTTCTCCGAGCACGACCTCGACGCTTTCCAGCAGGTGCGCGACGCCTTCGATCCGCAGCGCATTTGCAATCCGGGCAAGGTGCTGCCGACGCCGCGCCTGTGCGGCGAAGTGCCCGGACCGTACCGCGAGCACCCCGTCGAGCGCGCCGGGCTGGCGGAACGCTTCTGATGACGGTGCTCCAACAGGGACGAGCCGGAAGCGCCGGCGAGGCGATCGACGGCATCACGCCGCAGCTGGTCGCCGAGCCCACGAGCGGCGAGGCGTGCGCGGCCGTGCTCGCGGCGGCCGCCGGCGGCCGCGTTCCCACCGTCATTCGCGGCAGCGGCACCAAGAGCGGCTGGGGCCGCCCACTGGACGTCGTCGATCTCGTCGTGTCGACGAAGTCGCTGAACAATCTGCTCGTGCACCGCGACGGCGACCTCACCGTCACCGTCGGCGCGGGCCTGACGCTGGCGCGGCTGAACACCACGCTGTCGGCCCGCGGCCAATGGCTGCCGGTGGATTCGGCGTTCGTCGGCGCCACGATCGGCGGTGCGCTCGCCACCAACGACAGTGGCCCGCTGCGCCAGCGGTTCGGTACGCCGCGCGATCTCCTCATCGGCATCACGCTGGCGCTCACCGACGGACGAGTCGTGAAGTCGGGCGGTACCGTGGTGAAGAACGTCGCCGGCTACGACCTGGGAAAGCTGGTGACCGGATCCTACGGGGCGCTGGCGGCGATTGTGGACGCTACGTTCAAGCTGCTGCCGCTGCCGCACGCCTCCGCGACGCTGCGCGCCGTCTACTCGGATCCCGAGCCGCTGGCCGCCGACGCCGCGGCGATCAGCGCGGGGCAGTTCGAGCCGCTGGCCTTCGACGTGCGTGCGGCCGACACCGCCGACGGCCTGCGCTGGACGCTGCTCGTGCGGTTCGCGTCCAGCCCCGCAGCGGTGGCGACACAGCTCGACGCCGCGCGCGCGCTGGTGCACGGCGAGACCACCGCGCTGCGGGAAGGGCTCGAGGCGCGCGCGTGGAGCGAGCAGGTCGGACATGCGTGGGAGGGCGACGCCACGGTGGTGCGCTGCAGCTGGCTGCCGTCGCGGCTCGGCGAGGTCCTGGCACTCGTGCGCACGCTGCGGGCCGAATGCGGGGTCACGTTCACCGGTCGCGTCGGCACCGGCAGCGGGTTGCTGCGTCTGGCCGGGGAGGATGCGGCCGTCGAGGGCGCTATTCTGCGCCTGCGCCTCGACGCCTCGCCGGTCGGGCATGTCGTGGTGCTGCGCGGCAGCCGCGCGCTGCGATCGCAGGTCGATGTCTGGGGCGCCGCGCCGTCGGCACCGGCCGCGGCCCTCAAGCGCGCGCTCGATCCAACCGGCATCCTCAACGCCGGGCGAGGACCTCTTTGATGAATGTGGATGCCGGCAGGCCTGAAGGCCTGCAGCCACGTACCCCCGGAGTGCTCAGTGGGCCAGACGCTCCGGCGACGGCGCTCATCGACACCTGCGTCCATTGCGGCTTCTGCCTGCCGACCTGTCCAACCTATCTGTTGTGGGGCGAGGAGATGGACTCGCCGCGCGGACGCATCTACCTGATGAAGGCCGGCGTCGAGGGGCGCGCCGAGTTGACGCCGACGTTCGTCGCGCACTTCGACAACTGTCTTGGCTGTCTGGCGTGCGTCTCCGCCTGCCCGTCGGGTGTGCAGTACGGGCCGCTCATCGAGCGGACACGAGCGCAGATCGAGCAGAAGTATCCCCGTCCGGCCGGCGATCGCTGGTTCCGCCGTGTGCTGATGGCGGTCGTGCCCTATCCCGGGCGCATGCGCCTCGCGATGCTGCCGCTGGCCCTCGTCGGCGGCGTGCTGCGCCGCCTGCTCGGTGCCGATCGACCGGACGGGCCCCGCCAGGGCGTGCTGGCGCGCCTCCGCTCCTCGCTGAGCGTCGCGCCCCCGGTGACGCTGGCAGGACTGTTCTCGGGCACGCCGGCGGTGACGCCCGCGCAGGGCAAAGAGCGGCTGAAGGTGGCGATGCTCACGGGCTGCGTCCAGCGGCTGGCGTTCGGTCACGTCAACGAGGCCACCGTGCGCGTGCTGTCGAAGGAAGGGTGCCAGGTGCTGGCGCCGGCCGCGCAAGGCTGCTGCGGAGCGCTGCCCCTGCACTCGGGGCACATCGATCAGGCGCGCACGCTCGCCAAGCGGACCATCGAGGTGTTCGAACGCTCGGGTGCCGACCGCATCGTCGTCAACGCCGCCGGCTGCGGATCAGCCATGAAGGACTACGGCGAGCTCTTTGCCGGGGATCCGGCCTGGGCTGCCCGTGCCCACGCGTTCAGCGCGAAAGTGCGAGACGTCTCACAGCTCCTGACGGAACTCGGGCCGCAGCGTGCGGCGCGGCATGCGCTCAAGGCCCGTGTCGCCTATCACGACGCCTGCCACCTGGCGCACGGCCAGGGCGTGCGTGCCGAACCGCGCGCGCTGCTCCAGGCCATTCCGGGCGTGGAGATCGTCTCGCCGGCCGAGCCCGACATCTGCTGCGGGAGCGCCGGCATCTACAACCTGGTGCAGCCGGGGCCCGCCGCCGATCTGGGTGATCGCAAAGCCCGCCACCTGGCGGCGCTCTCTCCGGATATGATTGCCACCGCCAATCCGGGCTGCACGCTGCAGATCGCCGCGGCCGGTCGGCGTCTCGGGCATAATTGGCCGGTTTTTCACCCAATTGAATTGATCGACGCGTCGATTCGAGGCGTCGATCCGCGCAGACCCGCCGAGTAGCTCTCGGCGTCGCCGAGGGAATCTATGTGGACACACAACTATGAGCCGATCGCCGGCAGCCTGGGCGTGTCAGCGCTGGTCGCCGCGATTCCGATCTTCGTGCTGTTCTACATGCTCGGCGTCCGGCGGTCGCCGTCGTATGTCGCGTCGCTGACCGCGCTCGCTTCGGCGTTCGTGCTGGCGCTCGTGGCCTACAAGATGCCGATCTCGCTGGCGATCATCTCGACCGTCATGGGCGCGGCGTACGGCCTCTTTCCGATCGCGTGGGTGGTCTTCGCCTCGATTCTGCTCTATCGAATCGTGGTGGACACCGGCAAGTTCGAGGTCATCAAGACCTCGGTCGGCGGGCTGACCACGGATCGCCGCCTGCAGGCGCTCTTCATCGCCTTCTCGTTCGGCGCCTTCATCGAGGGCGCCGCCGGATTCGGCACGCCGGTCGCCGTGTCGGGCGCGATGCTCGCCGGGCTGGGATTCTCGCCGTTCTACGCCGCCGGCATCTGCCTGCTCGCGAACACCGCTCCGGTGGCCTTCGGCTCCATCGGCATCCCGGTGGTGACGCTGGCCAACGTCACCGGCCTGCCGCTCCTGCCGCTCAGCGCGATGGTCGGGCGCCTGTGCGCGCTGATCTCGGTCTTCATTCCCGGCTATCTGCTGGTCGTGATGGTGGGATGGAAGCGGGCGATGGAAGTGCTGCCGGCGATTCTTGCCTGCGGCATCTCGTTTGCCGGCGTGCAGTTCTACGTCTCCAACTACATGGGTCCCGAGCTCACCGACATCCTGAGCTCGCTCACGTGCATCATCGTGATGGTGTTCGTGCTGAAGTTCTGGAAGCCGAAGAGCATTCTGCGGCTGCCCGACGACAAGCCGATTACCGCGGCGCCGGTGCAGCACGGTGCCGGCGAAGTGTTCATGGCCTGGATGCCGTACCTGCTCCTCGTCATCTTCGTCTTGCTCTGGGGCGAGCCGTCGGTCAAGGCCGCGCTCGACCGGTTCAGCGACGGCTTCTTTCCGAGTTTCCTGCCGCACGCCACCGCGCTCAACGGCATCAACGTGCCCGGCCTGCACAACCTGATCACGCGCATCCCCCCGGTCACCCCGGCGCCCGCGCCCTACGCCGCGGTCTTCGCGTGGAACTGGCTGACCGCGTCGGGCACGGCGTGCCTGTTCGCCGCCATTCTTGCCGCCGCGTTCCTGGGCGTCGGACCGTCGCGATTCATCGGTGCCTACAAGGCGACGTTCATCCAGCTGCAGAAGCCGATGCTGACGATCGCGTCGATGCTCGGCCTGGCGTACCTGATGAACTACTCGGGGATGACCTCGACGCTCGGGCTCGCGCTCGCGGCCACCGGTCCCGCGTTCCCGTTTTTCAGCGCGACGCTCGGCTGGCTGGGCGTGTTCCTGACCGGCAGCGACACCTCGTCGAACGCCCTTTTCGGCAATCTGCAGGTGGTCACGGCGAATGCGACCGGGCTGAGCCCGGTGCTGATGGCGTCGGTCAACACCGCCGCGGGCGTCATGGGCAAGATGATCTCGGTGCAGAGCATCGCGGTGGCCGTCGCCGCGACACAAATGTCCCGCGACGACGAGAGCAAGCTGTTTCGCTTCACCATTAGGCACAGCGTGTTCCTGATGGCTATCATGGGACTGGTTTCGCTGCTCTACGCGTACGTGTTCCCGGGATACGTCCCAGCTCTTCCGGCCAAGTAAGCCCTCTCAGCGACCGGCGCCAAGCCGGTCCGGTAGACAGAGCGCGGGCCCCCCAGTTCAGGTGAGCCGTGCACCCCTTTTGGCGGGTGCGCGGCGCGCCCGTTTCGGCGAACACTTTGCTTTCCCTTTTGAGGCGCCGCTCCGCGTGTGCTGAAACAGGGGCGTACGGGGCGGCGTAATGAACGAAAGCGGAAAATCCACACGTCGTTGGGAAACATGAACGAGTCCGAGTCGGTGCCACAGGCACTCGACGCCCGCGGCCGGCGTCGATTTCTCGGCGGCATCATTGCCGCCATTCAGGCCGCGATTGGCGGAACTCTCGGGGTGGTGATGGGGGGCGCGGTGCTGTCGCCGGGACTGGCACGCCGCGACGCCTCGTGGCTGCCCGCCGGCCGGCTGACCGATCTCGCGATCAACCAGCCCACGCCGGTGATGCTGCGCCTCGAACGTCAGGACGGCTATCAGCGCGTGATCGACCGCCGTGCCGTGTTTCTGGTGCGCAACGGTGAGACGGTGACCGCGCTCGATTCCACGTGCACGCACCTGGGCTGCCGCGTCAGCTGGAATTCCGAGACGCAGCAGTTGAAGTGTCCGTGCCACGGCGGCACCTACGATCGCAGCGGCCAGGTGACATCGGGGCCGCCGCCGGCGCCGTTGGCGCGGTTTGCCACACGCGTCGAGCAGGACGGGCGCGTGATGGTGCAGCTCTGATGCTGCGCGCGCTCGTCGACTGGCTCGACTCCCGCACCGGCATTCGCGCCGCCCGCGCGCATCTGCTCGACGAACCGATCCCGGCGGGCACCGGCTGGTCGTTCGTCACCGGCAGCATCGTGCTGTTCCTGATCCTGGTGCAGGTGGCCACCGGCGTGGTGCTGACGATGTACTACGTGCCGGCGCCGGACCACGCCTACGACAGCATCCGCTTCATCATGGACCGGCTGCCGTTTGGCGCCGTGCTGCGCGGCCTGCACTTCTTCGGCGCCAGCTTCATCGTGGTG
>Ga0207648_10001040_pt1 | contig 31092 bp, 29 predicted proteins | sample KBSMisM32_FD_184310 | JGI IMG/M metagenome (GOLD analysis project Ga0207648, IMG submission 184310) | Miscanthus rhizosphere microbial communities from Kellogg Biological Station, Michigan, USA - KBS Miscanthus M3-2 (SPAdes) (version 2) | ecosystem: Host-associated > Plants > Roots >... | reverse complement strand
CAATCGCGAGCCCCACCTTCGACGGCTCCCTCCACAAGGGTTAGGCCACCGGCTTCGGGTGTTGCCCACTTTCGTGGTGTGACGGGCGGTGTGTACAAGCCCCGGGAACGTATTCACCGCAGCAGTGCTGATCTGCGATTACTAGCGACTCCAACTTCACGGGGTCGAGTTGCAGACCCCGATCCGAACTGAGCCCGGCTTTCTGGGATTCGCTCCCCCTTGCGGGATCGCAGCCCTTTGTACCGAGCATTGTAGCATGTTTGCAGCCCTGGACGTAAGGGGCATGATGACTTGACGTCATCCCCACCTTCCTCCGGTTTGGCACCGGCAGTCTCCCTAGAGTTCCCGGCATGATCCGCTGGCAACTAAGGACAGGGGTTGCGCTCGTTGCGCCACTTAAGGCAACACCTCACGGCACGAGCTGACGACAGCCATGCACCACCTGTGCAGGCTCCGAAGAGCGCCCGCTTTCACGGGTTTCACCCTGCATGTCAAGCCCAGGTAAGGTTCTTCGCGTCGCATCGAATTAAGCAACATGCTCCGCCGCTTGTGCGGGGCCCCGTCAATTCCTTTGAGTTTTAGCCTTGCGGCCGTACTCCCCAGGCGGGGTGCTTAATGCGTTAGCTTCGGCACGGACGGGGTTGATATCCGCCCACACCTAGCACCCAACGTTTACGGCTAGGACTACCAGGGTATCTAATCCTGTTCGCTCCCCTAGCTTTCGCACCTGAGCGTCAGGTAAGGCCCAGAGATCCGCCTTCGCCACCGGTGTTCCTCCTGATATCTGCGCATTTCACCGCTACACCAGGAATTCCGATCTCCCCTACCTACCTCTAGTCGGGCAGTTTCGGATGCAGGCCCGAAGTTGAGCTTCGGGTTTTCACATCCGACTTGCCAAACCGCCTGCGTGCTCTTTACGCCCAATGAATCCGGACAACGCTCGCCTCCTACGTCTTACCGCGGCTGCTGGCACGTAGTTAGCCGAGGCTTCTTCTGCAGGTACCGTCACGATCGCTTCGTCCCTGCCGAAAGGGGTTTACAACCCGAGGGCCTTCGTCCCCCACGCGGCGTCGCTGCGTCAGGCTTTCGCCCATTGCGCAAGATTCCCCACTGCTGCCTCCCGTAGGAGTCTGGGCCGTATCTCAGTCCCAGTGTGGCTGGTCGTCCTCTCAGACCAGCTACCCGTCGTCGCCTTGGTGGGCCGTTACCCCACCAACAAGCTGATAGGCCGCGGGCCCATCCCTCACCAGCGGACTTTTCCCGACCAGACCATGCGGACCGGTCGGAGTATCCGGTATTAGCTCCGGTTTCCCGGGGTTATCCCAGAGTGAGGGGCAGGTTGCCCACGTGTTACGCACCCGTTCGCCACTGATCCCCGGGCCGAAGCCCGGTTCACCGTTCGACTTGCATGTGTTAAGCGCGCCGCCAGCGTTCGTCCTGAGCCAGGATCAAACTCTCCGTAGAGATTCCGACCTCACCGTCTGCCCGAAGGCTTCGGGATCGGCCGTGTTTCCGTTCGGAGTTGGCCGGCTTCGGGAGGCACCCCGATCCGGCCTGTCCGACCGCCCGTTTCCGGGCGGGCGTTTCTTGGAATGTCAGGACCGGGGCACGGCGAACCGAACCTCGGTCTGACGAGGCACTGGCATTCACACGCTGTTCAGTTCTCAAGGTGCGAACGGCGCACGTATCCCCGCGCGGGAAAGAGAACTCGCACGGGTTCGCGCGCCGACCGATGATGGTAGCAGTCTCGCCCACCCCGTCAACCGGAGAGATCGGGAGCGCCTGCGCCGGAAGGCTCACCCGATCGAGACGATCTTGGCGTACTTCCTTCGGCCGACCTGGAGCACGCGGCCCGTCAGGTGCTCGACGGAGATCTCGACGGTGTCGGGCGCGACGGGATCGCCGTCGACCCGAACGCCGCCCTGCTCGATCGCCCGGCGGCCCTCGCCGTTGGACGACGCGAGGCCGGCGAGGACGAGCGCCTTCGGGAGCCACACCATCCCGTTCGTGACCACGTCCGCGGGCAGGGCAACCTCGGGGATCTCGTCCGGCGTCTCGTGCGCGCGGAACACCTTGTCGAAGGCGGCCTCGGCCGTCTCCCCCGACCCCGGCCCGTGGAAGCGCTCGACGATCGTGCGCGCCATCCGGCGCTTCTCGGCGTTCGGGTGGATCGAGCCGTCGGCCAGGCCCGCGACGACCCGCTCGTGGTCGGCGGCGCCGAGGCCGGTGCAGAGCAGCTCGTACTTCGCGATCAGCTCGTCCGGCAGCGACATCAGCTTGCCGAACATCTCGTCGGCGGGCTCCGTCAGGCCGACGGAGTTGTCGAAGGACTTCGACATCTTGCGCACGCCGTCGAGCCCTTCGATCAACGGCAAGGTGAGCACCGCCTGCGGTTCCTGGCCGTAGGCGCGCTGGACCTCCCGGCCCATCAGCAGGTTGAACGTCTGGTCGGTCCCGCCGAGCTCGATATCGGCCTCGACCGCGACCGAGTCGTAGCCCTGGAGTAGCGGATAGAGGAACTCGACGACGCTGATCGGTTGGTTCCCCTCGTACCGCGCGCGGAAGTCCTCGCGCTCGAGCATCCGCGCGATCGTGGTGACCGACGCGAGACGGATCAGGTCCGCCGCGTCGAGCTCGGCGAGCCACTCGGCGTTCCGCCGGACCGTCGCGCGCTCGACGTCGAGCACCAGGCCGGCCTGGTCGAGATAGCTCTGCGCGTTCTGGTCGGCCTCGTCGGCGCTCAGCATCGGTCGCGTCTCGGAACGCCCCGATGGATCGCCCACCCGGCCGGTGAAGTCCCCGACGATCAAGATCGCTTCGTGGCCGGCTTCGAGGAACCGCTGGAGCGCGCCGAGCACGACCGCGTGGCCAAGCGTCAGGTCGGGGCGGCTCGGATCTATCCCGAGCTTCACGCGCAGTGGACGGCCGAGGGCGAGCTTCGCCTCGAGCCCGTCGGCGGGGATGATCTCGGCGGCGCCGCTCCGCAGGGCATCGTGGTCGGCGGCCATCGCGCGGATGCTACCAGTGGGCCTTTCGGTTTCCGGCGGCGCTGGGCCGTCACAGGATCGGCATATCCGCTCGGGCACAAGGTGCGTCCGCCTCCCAGGAACGCGAAGACGCAGCGGTACGCTCGCGCCGATGGTGAAGGCCCGCGCCCTCGCCTTGTTCGCGGTGCTCGCCCTCCTGGCCGGCGCGTGCGACCTTCCCCGGCTGGACGACCAGCGGGAGCGTCCGCTCGCCCAGACGTCGTCGATCTACGCGAGCGACGGGTCGCTCATCACCGATCTGCACGCGACCGAGAACCGCGTCGTCCTCACCGGGGATCAGATCCCACAGTCGGTCCGGGACGCGACCGTCGCGATCGAGGACCGCCGGTTCTATGACCACGGCGGCCTCGACCTGTTCGCGCTGGCACGGGCGCTCGCCGTCGACATCGGCCACGGCCGCATCGTCGAAGGCGGCTCGACGATCACCCAACAGCTGGTGAAGAACCTCTACACGGGCGATGCCCAGAACCTCCGTCGCAAGATCGACGAGGCCGCGCTCGCCCTGCAGATGGAACATCGCTACACGAAGGACGAGATCCTCACCGACTACCTCAACACCGTGTACTTCGGGGAGGGCGCCTACGGCATCGAGGCTGCCGCCGAGACGTACTTCGGGATCCACGCGAGCGAGCTCGACCTGTCGGAGTCGGCGACGCTCGCGGGTCTGATCACGGCGCCGAACCACTTCGATCCGTTCGTCCGTCCCGACTCCGCGCATGGGCGCCGAGACGTGGTCCTGCGGATCATGGATCAGATGGACACGATCACGCACGCCGAGCACGAGCGGGCCGCGCGGGAGCCGATCAGCGTCGTCCACAGCGCCGCGCAGGACCGATACCCATTCCCGTACTTCGTCGATTACTTCAAGCGGTGGTTCCTGTCGAACCCCGCGTTCGGCAAGACCTACGACGACCGGTACCGGCTGCTGTTCACCGGCGGCCTGCGGATCACGACGACCCTGGACCCGGCGATCCAGGCCGACGGCGAGAACGCGGTCCGCCAGATCCTGCGGTATCCCGGCGATCCGGATTCGGCGATCACCGTCGTGGATCCGCGGACCGGCTACGTGCGGGCGATGGTCGGCGGCAAGGACAAGGACTACTGGGCGAACATCGGCGCCGGGCGCGTCAACCTCGCGACCGATGCCGGCGGGTCGGGCCGCCAGACGGGGTCGGCGTTCAAAGCGTTCGCGCTGGTCGCCGCCCTCGAACACGGGTACTCGCCCGACTCGACCTTCGCCGCCCCGGCCTCCATCTCCTTGCCCCTGCCCGGCGGCGGTGTGTGGAACGTGACCAATGCCGAAGGCCAGGGGTACGGAACGCTCAGCCTGCGGACCGCGACCGAGGATTCGGTCAATACGGTCTACGCGCAGCTGATCCAGCAGCTCGGAGCGGACACCGTCGTGCGGACCGCCGAGGAGATGGGGATGCGGTGCTGCACCGCGGTGGGCGAGCCGACCGGGCCTCTCCTCGCCGTCGACAGCGCGGTGCTCGGATCGAACGAGGCGAACACGCTCGAGATGGCGAGCGCCTACGGGACGCTCGCGACCGGCGGCAAGCACGTGGCGCCCGTGCCCGTCGAGTCGGTCGTCGGGCCGGACGGCTCGATCCTGTGGCAGGCCGACCCGAAGCCGGATCAGGTCGTCGACCCACAGGTCGCGGCCGCGGCCGACGACATCCTGCAAGACGTCGTGCTGTACGGCACCGGGACCGCCGCGAACCTCGGACGTCCGCAGATCGGCAAGACGGGCACCGACGACAACCACGACAACGCCTGGTTCGTCGGCGCCGTCCCACAGCTGTCGGCGGCGGTGTGGGTCGGGTTCCACGAGGGACAGATCCCGATGGAACCGCCGCGAACGAGGATCACGGTCTTCGGCGGCACGTGGCCGGCGCAGATCTGGAACCTGCTGATGCAGAAGGCCACCGCCACGCTGGCCCCCGAGGCGTTCCCCACACCCGAGGTGCACTACGTGACGGTCGCGGTCGACGTGACACAGGAACCCGCGTGCCTGCCGAACGAGTTCACGCCACCGAACCACATCGAGAGCCTCAACTACGTCGCGGGCACCGAGCCGACACAGACCTGCACCACGCCCACCTCGCTGCAGAGCGTGCTCGTCCCGTCCGTGATCGGGCTCGACGAGGCGCGGGCGACCGCGGCCCTGACGCAGGCGGGCTTCTACGTGAAGACGGTCGCACAGGAGTCGACGCAGCCACCCGGGACGGTGATCTACCAGGATCCGGCGGCAGGGACGTCGAAGCAGCAGACGAGCACCGTGACGATCACCCTTGCGCGCCCGCCCGCCGGGGGCTGAGCGTCGTCGCCCACCGCGAGCCGGCTTCGAACCATCGCCACGGGCGTTCCGTGCCGACCGAGATCCCGACGCGCGGCGTCACGTCGAGTCGATCCCGTACGACGGGCGTCCCCGGGTCGATCCACAGCACGTCGGATGCCAGCAGGTCGATCCCGTCGAGCGACCGGTCGACCCCGAGGGCCTGCGCGAGCCGGCCCGGTCCCCGACAGAGCGCCCGCGCGTCGGCCGCCCCGCGGTTCTCGGCCATGCGCGGCAGGTTCTCCAGCGGTTCCGCCGCACGGAGCAGCACCGCGGACGCATCCCCCGGCCGCCCGGTCACCACGTTCAGACAGTGGTGCATCCCGTAGATCAGATACACGTACAGGTGCCCGGCGGGCCCGAACATCACGCGGTTGCGGGGCGTCGGCCCTCGGAAGGAGTGACTCGCCGGATCGTCCGGCTCATAGGCCTCGGTCTCGACGATCCGTACGCGGGCGATCGACCCGTCCGCGAAGCGCCGGACCAGATGGCGGCCGATCAGCGCCGGCGCGACGGCGGTGGCGGGCCGCTCGAACCAGCGCCGGGTGAGCGCTCGGGTCACGGGCGATCAGGCGAGCCCGAACAGGAACACGAGCAGCGCCTTCTGCGTGTGCAACCGGTTCTCCGCCTGGTCGAACACCACCGAGTGGTCGCCGTCGATCGCGCGGTCGGCGATCTCCGCGCCGCGGTGCGCCGGCAGGCAGTGCATCACGAGGACGCCGGGGTCGGCGACGTCGATCAAGCTGTCGTTCAGCTGGTATGGCCGGAAGATCAACGCGCGTTCTTCGGCCTCTTCCTCCTGGCCCATGCTCGCCCACACGTCCGTGTACAGGACGTGCGCGCCGGCCGCGGCGGCCGCCGGGTCGGTGCCGACCTCGATCGAACCCCCCGTCTCTGCGGCGATCTCCTCCGCGCGGGCCACGATCTGCGGGATCGGCTCGAACCCGACCGGGGTGGCGACCCGGACGGTCATCGCCGCCTTCGCGCCCGCCAGCAAGAGGGAATGGGCGACGTTGTTCCCGTCGCCGACGTAGGTGAGCACGCGTCCGGTCAAGCCGCCGAGGTGCTCCTCGATCGTCAGCAGGTCGGCGAGCGCCTGGCACGGATGCTCGAAGTCCGACAGCGCATTCACGACCGGAACGGCTGCAGCGCCGGCGAGCGCCTCGAGGCGCTCTTGCTCGAAGGTGCGGAGCACGATCACGTCGACGTAGCGGGAGAGCACCCGTCCGGTGTCCTCGATCGTCTCGCCCCGGCCGAGTTGCAGGTCGCCCGACGACAGGGTGATCGGGTGGCCGCCGAGCTGTGCGACGCCGACCTCGAACGACACCCGGGTGCGGGTGGACGATTTCTCGAAGATCAGCGCTGCCGCGCGCCCGGCGAGCGCGTCGGCGTGCATGTCCCGGTCGGCCTTGAGCTTGCCGGCGAGCGACAGCACCGAGTTCAGCTCGGGCGCGCTCAGGTCGTCGACGGAGAGATAGTCGCGGGCCATGGCGCCCGAGTGTAGTCGTGGCAATCCGGCGGCCGTCAGCCCGTACGCAGGCTCGCGCCGTACCGGTCCCCCAGCGCGGCAACCATGCGGTCGATGACCGCTTGGGCCTCCTCGTCGGTGAGGGTCCGGTCAGCCGCGCGGAGCTCGACCGCGAACGCGAGGGACCGCGTACCCGGCTCGAGCGGCGGCCCCTCGAAGACATCGAACAGCGTGCAGGCGTCGAGCTCGGGCGCACCCGCCTCGACGAGCGCGGCACGGACACCCTCGAACGCGACGTCTGCCGGGAGCACGAACGCGAGGTCGCGGCGGACCGGCGGGAACCGCGGCGTGTCTCGGAACACGAACGCCTGCTCCCCGGCCGCCGCACGCAGGGGCGTGAGGCCGATCGCCCCCGCCGCGACGCGCCCGTCGATCTCGAGGGACGCGGCGACGCGGGGGTGGATCTCCCCGACGACGCCGAGGTGGGTCCCGTCGACCGACACGCGCGCGGATCGGCCGGGGTGGAACGGTGCGCCGGCGTCCGGCTCGAGGCGCCACCCGGTGACGCCGAGCTCGGTGAGGACGGCCTCGACGACACCCGTCGCATCGAGCACGTCGAACGCCGTACGGGGCGACGACCAGTCGGTCGATGACGGCCCGGCCAGCACGAACCCCAGCTTGGACTGCTCGCGGAACGGATCGCCCGACCGGAACGTCGTGCCGACCTCGAACAGCGCGATCTGCGCGACGCCGCGGGCCTGGTTGCGGGCGACGGCGTGGAGCAGCCCGGGCGTGAGCCGCGTGCGGAGCGAGCCCTCCTCGGCGCGGAGCGGGTTCGCGATGGCGATCGCGTCCTCGTCACCGAACATCGCGAGGTCCTGTGCCGAGGCGAACGGCGCCGGACGGATCTCGCGCAGGCCCGCGCGAACGAGGGTGTCTTTGGTGCGCGCGAGGAACGCGAGGTCCTCCGGGACACCGCCGGGATGAGGGGCACGCGGCAGCTCGGTGCCGACGCGGTCATACCCTTGGACGCGCACGACCTCCTCGATCAGATCGACCTCGCGATCGATGTCCGTCCGGTAACCGGGGATCTCGACCTCGACCGAGTCGCCGGAGACCCGGTGTGCCATGCCCAGGGTGTCGAAGACCGCCGCCGCATCCTCGGCGCCCACCGGGTACCCGAGGAGCTGCCCCGCGCGCGACGGACGCATCGAGACCCAGCGCCGGGGCGCGAGCGCTCCCGCGCCGCCGACGCCGTGCGCCACCGTGCCGCCCGCCCAGGCCGTCATCAACGCGGCGCAGCGGGTCGCCGCGTGCTCGAGCCCTTCGGGATCCGTTCCGCGTTCGAACCGGTGCGACGCCTCCGAATGCAGATCGAGCCGGCGAGCCGTGAGCAGCACGCCCCCGCGCGTGAAGTACGCGCTCTCCAACAGCACGTCGCTCGTGTCCGCGGTGACCTCGGATGTCTCGCCTCCCATCACGCCGGCGAGCGCCACCGGGCCGTCCGCATCGCAGATCAGGAGGTCGGCGTCGGTGAGCGACCGGTCGACGCCGTCGAGCGTTCGCATCCGTTCGCCGTCGATCGCGCGACGGACGACGATCTCGGGCCCGGCCAGCCGCGCGAGGTCGAAGCCATGCAACGGCTGGCCACGCTCGAGCATGGTGTAGTTCGTCGCGTCGATGACCGCATCGATCGGACGCATGCCGGCTGCAGTGAGTCGCGCTTGTGCGCGCAACGGCGCTCGCCGGTGGTCGACCCCCCGGACGATCCGCGCCACGTAGCGCGGACAGGCGTCGGGCGCCTCGATCCGCACGGCGACGGCGTCCGCGACGACCTCGTCGGTCTCCTCCACGGTCGGCTCGGGCGCCTGCAGCCGCACGCCCGTGAGCGCAGCGACCTCGCGCGCCACGCCGAGCACCGACAGGAAGTCCGGCCGGTTGGGCTCGACCTCGATATCGAGGACGGGAAGATCGAGCTCGAGCGCGTGCGCGAGATCCTCGCCGACCTCCAGGCCCTCGCCGTTCACGATCAAGATCCCCTCGTGGTCCCCGCTGATCGCGAGCTCGCGCGGTGAGCACAACATCCCCTCCGATACCACCCCGCGGATCTCACGCCTGCCGAGCGGCTCTGCCAGGACGGGCACGCGTGCGCCGGGGGGGGCCCAGGGCACGAGGTCTCCCGCCACCATGTTCCGCACCCCGACGACGAGCTCGACCTCGCCGGAACCGTGCTGGATCCGGGCGATGCACAGCTTGTCGGAGCTCGGGTGGTCGCGGACCTCGAGGACGCGGACGACGACGACCCCCGCCAGCCCCGCCCAGGGACGAAGGACGCCTTCCACCTTGACGCCACGATGGGTCATCCGGTCGGCGAGCTCGTCGACCGGGACGTCGGTGGGCGCGAACTCCCGCAGCCAGCCGAGGGGAACCCTCACGGCGTTACTCCGAACTGTTCCAGGAACCGGACGTCGCCGTCGATCAGCATCCGCATGTCCGGGATCGCATAGCGAAGGAGCGCGACGCGCTCGACCCCCAGACCGAAGGCGAACCCCGTGTACCGCTCGGCGTCGTAGCCGCAGTTCTCCAGCACGGTCGGGTGCACCATCCCGGCGCCGAGGAGCTCGATCCACCCGTTGCCGCACACGCTGCAGCCGACGCCGTCGCAGCGGAAGCAGCTCACGCCGACCTCGGCGCCCGGCTCGACGAACGGGAAATAGGCGGGCCCGAGCCGGATCCGCCGGCGCTCACCGAACAACGCCTTCGCGATCACCTCCAGCGTTCCCTTGAGGTGCGCGAACGTGATGCCCTCGTCGACGACGAGACATTCGACCTGCGTGAAGACCGGCAGGTGTGTCGCATCGGCCGTTTCCCGACGGTAGACGCGTCCGGGCGACACGATGTAGACGGGCGGCGGCTGGGACTGCATCGTCCGGATCTGAGCAGCCGACGTCTCGGTCCGCAGCAGCAGCTCCGGATGGCCCGGGATCGCGACGTAGAGGGAGTCCTTCATGGTGCGGGCCGGGTGATCGGGCGGGATGTTGAGCGCCTGGAAGTTGTGCCAGTCATCCTCGATCTCGGGGCCGTCGACCACCCGGAATCCGAGCGAGGTGAAGACGCCGACGACCTCGCGTTCGACGAGGGTGAGCGGGTGCAACGATCCGGGGCGCGGCGGGCGGCCGGGGAGCGTGATGTCGATCGCATCGGCGGCGAGCTGCGCCTGCTGCGCCACGCTGCCGAGCTCGTCACGGCGAGCGTCCAGCGTCGCGACCAGGTCCGCTCGGATCGCGTTCACCCGTGCGCCGACCTCGCGCTTGTCGCCGTCGGGCAACGTGCCGAGCGCCCGCTGGAGCTGCCCGAACGCCGACTTCCGTCCGAGGACGCTGACCTGCGCGGCATCGAGCTCCTCGAGCGTGGTCGCGGCCGTGAGCGCGGCCCGACCGCGCGCGTGTTCGTCGTCGAGCGCGCGCAGCAGCTCGGCAGCTTCCATGGCGGGCGAGTCTAACAATCGCCTTCGCGCGCCCTGCTACGTGATCGGCAGTTCGAGATGCAGCGTCAATCGCCCATCGTCGACGGTGGCCCACGCGCGTCCTTGCTGCGCCTCGGCGACGGCGCGCACCACGAACAACCCGATCTTCGACCCCCCGCCCGTCCCGGGTCGCCTCGCCTGGAACAGGGCTTCGGCGCCGTCGGCGTCGACCGCGGCACCTGCGCGCGTGGCGGTCACCTCGACGACGCCGTCGCGCGCGGCCGCGTCGACCGTGATCGGACCGTCGGACGCCCACCACACCAACGACTCGGCGAAGGCGAGGACGGCGGTCTTCAGGCGCACGGGATCGAGGAAATACGGTCCCGGATCACCGGTCCACATGATCTCGGGGTGTTCCGGATCGCGTCGCTGCAAGTCGGCGATCGCGGTGACGAGCTCACCGACGTCGCACCGGTCGGGATAGGGCTCGAGCGCGCCGTTCGAGACGCGGGCGGCGTCGACGAGCAGATGCAGGATCTGATCCATGCGATCGGCGTCGTGGACGATGCCGGTCAGCATCAGGGCCCGTTGCTCGTCGGTCATATCGGGCCACCGCTTCTCCAGCGCGTACCCGAACCCCTTCATCGCCGTGAGAGGCGACCGGATGTCGTGCGCGGCCGCAGAGATCAGCGTCTCGAGCGACTCCCCCTTCTCGCCCCGGCGGCGCGCGTGCTCGAACAGGCAGATCGTGGCGGCTGCGGCCAGGTTGAGCGATTCTGCGGCGCCGGCATGCGGCACGCGCACCGTCGCATCGGCCGAGGAGACGACGGCTTGCGGCAGGCCGTGCGCCTCGTTGCCGAACACGAACGCCACCGGCCCGCTCACGTCGGTCGTATAGAGCGAGTTCGACCCATGCGCGTCCATCGCCAAGATCCGGTGGCCGCTCGCGCGGAGCGCCTCGATCGCATCGGCCGTGGGTGCGTCACGGACCACGGGGAGGTGGAAGACCGAGCCGGCACACGCCCGGACGGTCTTCGGGTTGTACACGTCGACCGAGGCCGCGCCGAAGACGATCGCCGCCGCGCCCGCGGCGTCGGCAGAACGGACGATGGTGCCGGCGTTGCCGGGGTCACGGACCTCGTGGAGCACCGCCACGCATCCGGTCGACGGCACGGCCTCGAGCCCGACGTCGACGTAGCCGGCCACCCCGACGATCCCCTGCGGCGTGACCGTCGAGGTGAGCCGTGCCATCACGGTGTCCGCCGCGTGGATCACGTCCACCCCGCGTTCGCGTGCGCGGATCGCGAGCTCGTGCAGCTCGTCGTCGACGAACAGCGTGTCGATCGCGGGCGGATCGGCGGCGAGCGCCTCCCGGACGCCCTGCGCGCCCTCCACCAAGAACCGGCGGTCCTCGTCGCGGAACGCCCGTTTGCGCAGCCGGGCGGCGGCTGCGACCTTCGGGTTCTTGGTGCTGGAGATCACGAGACCCCCCGGGGCTCCGGTCGTCCGGAGTCTAGCTTCGAGGGGTCGCGGGTCTGCCGTGCGTTCAGGCGGCGGACGCCTCGGGCAGCGCGTCCTTGGCCTGCTGCACCAACGTGGCGAACGCCGCGGGGTCGTGGATCGCGAGATCGGCGAGTATCTTACGGTCGAGCTCGACGCCCGCGATCTTCAACCCGTGCATGAACCGCGAGTACGAGATCCCGTGCGGACGCACGCCGGCGTTGATGCGCGCGATCCAGAGACGACGGAACTGCGCCTTGCGGTCGCGCCGGTCGCGGTACGCATAGACGCCCGAGTGGTGCACCTGCTCCTTGGCGAGCCGGTAGCGCACCCGCCGACTGCCGGTGTAGCCCTTGGCCGCCGCGAGCGTTTCGCGGCGCTTCTTCTTCGCGTGGACGGATCGTTTCACACGGGCCATCGGGTCACCTCGCCAGCAGGCGCTTGAGCTTCTTCTGCTCGCCGGTGGAGGCGACCTCGGCCATGCCCTCGACGCGGCGCCGGCGGCTGCCGCTCTTCTTGGTGAGCATGTGGTTGCCCGTCGCCTTGTGGTGCAGGACCTTGCCCTTGCGCGTCACGCGGAAGCGCTTCGCGGTCGCGCTGTGGCTCTTCATCTTCGGCATGTGCTTACCCTTCGTCTGCTGCGGGGGCGACCGCCTCGGCCGTCGGCTCGAGCGCGGCCGCGTCCTCTGCGGTGGGCTCGAGCGCGTCCGCGTCCTCTGCGGTGGGCTCGGGTGCCGCGGCCTCCTTGGCCGCCTCGCGCGCGGCGCGCGCCTCTTGCTTCGCCAGATCTTCCAGGTACCGCTTGTTGGGCCCGATCACCATGATCATGTTGCGGCCCTCTTGCTTCGGCATCGCCTCAACGATGGCGAGCTCCCCGAGGTCTCCGACGAGACGGTCCAAGATCTTGCGCCCGAGCTCCGTGTGCGCCATCTCGCGCCCTCGGAACATGATCGTGATCTTGACCTTGTTCCCCGCCGAGAGGAACCGCGTGACGTGCCCCTTCTTGGTGGCGTAGTCGTGCGGGTCGATCTTGGGGCGGAACTTGATCTCTTTGAGGCCGGTTCGAGACTGCTTCTTCCGGGCCTCTTTGAGCTTCACGTCTCGTTCGTACTTGTACTTGCCGTAGTCCATGATCCTGCACACCGGCGGATCGGCCTGCGGCGCGACCTCGACGAGATCCAGATCGAGCGCCCGAGCCTGGTTCAGCGCGTCGCGGGTATCGACCACGCCGATCTGTTGGCCGTCCGCCCCGACGAGGCGGACCTGTGGCGACCGGATCCTGTCGTTGATCCTGGGATCTGTCGAAACCCCGCATCACCCCTTCTTGGAAAAAGGCACCGGCTTCGCCGGTGCACGTCGAACACACGTGCGCATCTGCGCTCGGGCAGTATAGGTGGCGGGACCGACCCCGTCGACCGAACGCTCACGCATCGCCGCTCGGCGCACCTTCGACGGGCAGGCGATCGTCCTCGCTCGCGTAGCCGAAGGCGATCTGCAGCACACGGCCGGGAGCGTCTGGACCGCAGCGGATCCGGTGCGGCTCCTCGGCGGGAACCTGGAGCTCGTCGCCGGGCTCGGGCTGCAGGGTGCGGTTCCCGATCTCGATCGTGAGGCCTCGGTCGAGCACGATCCACAGCTCGTCGCGGAGCTGGTGGTAGTGGGCCCCGGTGTCGCCGCCCGGGACGACGGTCACCAGGCGCGCCGTCGCAGGCTGGTTGAGCGCGTACGTCTGGGTCCGGCCCCAGGGGCGGTCGACGATCATCGCGCGACGGGCTCCGGCAACGAGCGGAGGACATGCGCCATCTCGAGCGCGGCCATCGCGGCCTCCCAGCCCTTGTTGCCGTGGGCGCCGCCCGCGCGCGCCTGCGCCTGCGCGAGGTCCTCGGTGGCGAGCACCTCGAAGATGCATGGGACGCCGGTCTCGCGGTTCACATCGGCGATCCCGCGCGCGGCCTCGTTCGCGACCAGATCGAAATGGGCGGTCTCGCCGCGGATCACGGCCCCGAGGCACACGACGGCGTCGACGCCGGCGAGCGCGAGCCGCCTCGCGACGGTCGCGATCTCGAAGGCGCCCGGCACCCAGACCACGGTCACGTCGACGTCGGCGACACCTGCCTGCGCGAGCGCCCGGACGGCGCCGTCGAGCAACGCGGTCGTGACGATCTCGTTGAAGCGCGCGACGACGATCCCGACCCGCAGGCCGGTTCCGTCCGCCTCGCCCCGGACGACCTTCACGCGTGGACCTCGGGCTCCACGTCGAGCAGGTGGCCCATCTTCTCCGCCTTCGTGCGGAGGTACGCACGGTTGTGCACCGTCGGTTCGGTCTGCAGCGGGATCCGCTCGGCGATCGACAGGCCGTAGCCCTCTAGCCCCGCGCGCTTGTCGGGGTTGTTGGTCAGCAGGCGCATCGAGCGCACCCCGAGGTCCACCAGGATCTGCGCGCCGATCCCGTAATCGCGCTGGTCGGCCGCGAACCCGAGCTCCAGGTTCGCCTCCATCGTGTCGCGGCCGCGGTCTTGCAGCTCGTAGGCGCGCAGCTTGTGGCTCAGCCCGATCGCACGACCCTCGTGCCCGCGCATGTACAACACGACGCCGCGTCCGGCCTCGGCGACCTGCTCCAGCGCCGCATCCAGCTGGCGGCCGCAATCGCAGCGGAGCGACCCGAACACGTCGCCGGTCAGGCACTCGGAGTGCACCCGCGTGAGCACCTTGTCGCCGTCGCCGATGTCGCCGTGCACGAGCGCCACGTGGGTGCGCCCGTCGACCGTGCTGTCGTACGCGAAGGCGCGGAAGTCGCCCCATTCGGTGGGCAGGGTGGCCTCTGCCACCCGTTGCACGAGCACCTCGCGGCGGCGCCGGTACTCGATCAGGTCGGCGATCGAGATCAGCTTCAGGTCGAACGCACGCGCGACGCGCACGAGCTCGGGCAGCCGCGCCATCGTGCCGTCCTCCTTCATCACCTCGCAGATGACGCCCGCCGGGAAGAGCCCCGCGAGCGTCGCGAGGTCGACCGCGGCCTCCGTGTGTCCGGCGCGGCGGAGGACGCCGCCCTCGCGGGCGCGCAGCGGGAACACGTGCCCCGGACGATGGAAGTCGCCCGGCCCAACCTCGGGGTCGACGACGGCCGCCGCCGTGACCGCACGGTCGTGCGCGCTGGTGCCGGTGCTCACGCCCGGGCGGTAATCGATGGACACCGTGAACGCCGTGTCGTCGCCGCCGTTGGCCGAGACCATCTGCGGGATCTCCAGCGCGTCGAGCCGCCAGGCCGCCACCGGCAGACATACGATCCCGCGACCGTGCGTCACCATGAAGTTGACTGCCTCCGGCGTGCACTTCTCGGCCGCGATCACGAAGTCGCCCTCGTTCTCGCGGTCGGCGTCGTCGACGACCAGCACGATCCGTCCTTCGCGGATGTCGGCGATAGCGTCGTCGACCGACGCGAAGACCGATCGGTCGATCGCTGCTTCGGGCTGCGTGGACGGCTCTTCGTTCATCTCCCCGACCTTTCCATCAGATGTGCGACGTAGCGGCCGATCATGTCGACCTCGATGTTCACGGGATCCCCGACCGCAGCGGCGCCGAGCGTCGTCGCGGCCAGCGTGTGCGGGATCAATGCGATGCGGATCTCGGGGCCATCGAGCCCGGCGACGGTCAGGCTCACGCCATCGATCGCGATGGAGCCCTTCTGGACCACGAGCGGCTCGAGCGCATCAGGGATCCGGACGGTGAGCGTCGCGCCGCCGTCCTGATGAGGGTCGACCGCCTCGATCCGGCCCACGCCGTCGACGTGGCCTTGGACGAGGTGGCCCCCGAGCCGCGCGGCGAGCGTCACCGGACGCTCAAGGTTGACCGTGGCTCCCGTCCGGACCAACCCGAGGCTGGTGCGGTCGAGCGTCTCGCCGCTGAGATCGAAGGCGAGCGCCTCGTCCGTCTGCTCGACGACGGTCAGGCAGGTGCCGTTCACCGCGACCGAGACGCCGATCGGGCTGTCGGTCGCGACGAGCGGGCAGGAGACAACGAGCCGCCCCCCGTCGAGCGCGCGGACGGAGCCGAGCTCCTCAACGATCCCGGTGAACATCGGCCTCCACCCGGATGTCGGGTCCGACCGGATCGACCCGGACGAACGACAGATCCAACGCCGCGTCGATCGGTGCGAAGCCCTCCCCCATCACGGCCCCCGGCGCCCCGGCGCCTCCCACGATGCGAGGGGCGACGTAGTGCACGATCCGGTCCACCGCGCCGTCGCGCAGGAAGCTCCATGCGAGGGTCGCGCCACCCTCCAACAGCACGCCCTGGACGTCGCGCTTGCCGAGCGCCTCCAGGAGCGCGCCCGGCGCGACGCCGCCGGTGGCGTCGGCAGCGCAGATCGCGACCTCGACGCCCGGAGGCAGGGACCGGCCGACGGATCGTTCGCCCGCGGCCGTCGTGGCGACGAGGGTCGGCGCGCGATCGTCGAGGATCGCGGCGTCGGCGGGCAGGCGGCCGGCGACGTCGACCACGACGCGCAGCGGCGGCCACGAGGAGCCGAGGTCGGGATGGCGCGCCGTGAGCGACGGGTCATCGGCGACGACCGTCCCGGCGCCGACCACGATCGCGTCCGCCCAGGCGCGCAGCCGGTGGGCGTCCAGGCGCGCATCCTCCGACGTGATCCATCGCGAGGAGCCGTCGCGGGCGGCCGTCTTGCCGTCGAGCGACGTCGCGACCTTCCAGATCACGAACGGCGACCCGGTGGTGACGTGGCGCTCGAACGCCGCGTTCAACCGGTGTGCCTCGTCGGCCAGGACACCCGCGTGCACGGCGACCCCGGCGTCACGCAGTCGGGCGATCCCGGAACCATCGACGACCGGGTTCGGATCGGTCGCCCCGATCACCACGCGGGCGACGCCCGCATCCAGCAGCGCGTCGGTGCACGGCGGCGTTGCCCCATGGTGGTTGCAGGGCTCGAGCGTGCACACGACGGTCGCCCCGCGGCTGCGCCCTCCCGCCTCGCGGAGCGCGCGGACCTCGGCGTGCGGCTCCCCTCGCGGGCCCTCGTACCAGCCTCGCCCGACGACCTCGTCGCCGGCGAGCACGAGCGCGCCCACCATCGGGTTCGGTGCGACGTGGCCCCACCCGCGTTCGGCGAGCGCGAGCGCCTCGCGCATCCGGGTCACCTCGGTGTCGTGTCCGTCCATCGTCCCTCGCTCGGGGGCGTGGACGCGACACGCGGACCGCCGCCGCGGACGCGGCGACGCAGCGTGCCCGTTCCCTCTCATCCCGACTCTCACGGTCGGTCCCGGGATCGCACCGGGTCCACCCATCGCTGGCTGCGACGGGGTCGCGGACTGTCACCGCCGGTGGGGATTTCCGCCCCGCCCCGGAAACAGGCTGGTCCGAGTATAGGACCGAGCGGCGGTTCGGCGGGAGCCGGGCTTCAGACCTCGGTGCGGCGGTCGACGGCGTAGCTCGACCCGCCGTCGCGCTTGGCGAACGACTTCATCTCGGTCGCCACGGCGACCGCCTCGCCGTAGTGGGCGAACTGACGCTTCGACGTGCTCGCGATCCCGATCGAGATCGCCACGAGTGGGATGTCCTGGAGCACGCCTTTGCGGTCTTCCATCCGGACGAACCCGCGGTCCAGGTCCTCCGCCTCGTAGAACTCGGCCCGGGCCTCGTCGAACCGCTCGCAGATGCGCTTGGCGATCTCCTCGGCACCGTCGGGGATCACGACGGCGACGAAGTCGTCGCCGCCCACATGGCCGACGAAGCCCTCCGACCCCGACCCCTCGACGACCGCGTCCTGGATGATGCGCGCGGTCGCCTGGATCAACCGGTCGCCGCGCACGAAGCCCTTCTGGTCGTTGTAGGTCTTGAAGTTGTCGAGGTCGCAGTACAGCACCGCGAACTCCCGCTCCTCGCGCACCTGCCGCTCGATCTCTTCTTGGATGCGGATGTTGCCGGGCAGACCGGTGAGCGGCGAGAGGTTCCGCATCTCCTTCGCCCGCCGGAGCGTCCCCTTGACGCGCGCCAGGAGCTCGATCGGATCGAACGGTTTGATGATGTAGTCGTCGGCGCCAGATTGCAGGCCGGTGACCTTGTCGGCGGACAACGCCTTGGCCGTCAGCATGATGATGCTCGTGTTCGCGGTCTGCGGGTTCTTGCGCAGGCGCTGGGCGACCTCGAAACCGTCGATCCGCGGCATCATGACGTCGAGCAGAACGAGGTCCGGGCGAAGCGACGACGCCCGCGTGAGCGCCTCCTCGCCGTCGGCGGCGACGGCAACGTCGTAGCCCGCGGAGCGGAGGTTCACCTCGACGAACCGGGCGATGTCCGGATCGTCGTCGACGACCAAGATGGTCTCGGGCACCCCTCTACGCTCCCTCTCCGTCGGCCACGATCTCGGCGAGCCCGCGCGCGGCCGCCGCCGGATCCGGCTGCGCGAAGATACCCGATGCGGCGATCAGGACCGAGGCGCCGGCGTCGATCGCCCGCCGGGCGTTGTCCAGCTTGACGCCCCCGTCGATCTCGAGGGCGACGTCCAGGCCGCGGCGATCGATCTCCGACCGGGCGGCTTCGAGCCGCGGGTACACCTCGTCGTTGAGGGTCTGGTAGGACCACCCGGGCCGGATGCTCATCAGCATCACGTCGTCGATCGCGTCCAGATACGGGACCACAGCCTCGACGGGGGTCTCCAGGTTCAGCGTCAAGCCGACGCCGAGACCGGCGCCGCGGGCCTTCGCGATCGCTGGGCCGGGCTCGGGCACCGCCTCGAGATGGAAGCTCACGACGTCCAGGCCCGCATCGCGGAGCTCGTCGAAGAACCCCTCGGGCTGTTCGACCATCAAGTGCCCGTGCAGCGTCCGTTCGGTGACCGGACGGAGGCTCGCGACGATCACCGCGCCGAGCGCGATGGGCGGCACGAAATGGCCGTCCATGATGTCGACGTGGAAGACGCCGACATGCGGCTCGACCGCTGCGACCTGCGCCCCGAGGTTCGCGAAGTCGGCGGCCAGGATCGACGCAGCGACCGTACCCATCGGGGGCAATGGTACCGGTCGCGACGGCGCCGAACGACGGACCGACGACCTACGACGCCCGCTCGAACGCGGCGACGAACATGCCGTCACAGCCGTGGCGATGGGGCCACAGGCGATGGCGTTCGGCATCGCCGTCGGGCCCTCCCGTCACGACGGGCCGGAGCGCGGGGCGGGCCCGCAGGAGGGCGTCGCAGACCGAATCGGTCTCGCCTCGCGTGAAGGTGCAGACCGCGTACACGAGCCGGCCGCCGGGGGCGAGCGCCGCCTCGGCGGCGGTGACGATCGCCAGCTGCCGCGCGGCAAGGGCGCTCACCCGCTCCTTCGGCACCCGCCACAACAGCTCGGGACGCCGCCGAGCCGAGCCGATCCCACTACAGGGGGCGTCGATCAGCACCCGCTCGAACGATCCGCCGACGGCCGGCCGCGCGGCGTCCTGGGCGAGGAGCCACGGCGCCCGACCCAGCCGGGCGGCCGACTGGGCGACGAGACCGAGGCGCCGCGGCGAGACGTCGGCCGCAAGCACCGACCCGGCCGACCCCACGATCTCACCTGCCGTCAGCGCCTTTCCGCCCGGTGCGGCACAGGCGTCGTAGACGCGGTCGCCGTCCCGCGGATCCATGGCTGCGACGACGAACGCCGAGGCCTGGTCCTGGACGGTCCACCGACCCTCGGCGAAGCCGGGCAGCGCGCGCGGGTCTCCCCCGTCCTGCACGATCAGGCATCCGTCGTCGACCGTGCCGGGAACGGCGGTCACCCCGGCGGCTCGAAGCTCGTCGCGCACGGCCGGCACGGCGTCGGCGCCGCCGACGACGCGGATCGACAGCGGCGCACGCGACGCGAAGGCCGCGGCGGCGGCCTCCGACTCGTCGCCGACCAGCCGCGCGAGCTCTTCGACGGCCCACGTGCGCATGCCCGTTCTGGCCGCGATCGCCTCCGGGCTGCCACCGTCGGGCGCCTCGGCCGGCGCGGCGGCCAGCCGGCGGAGCACCGCGTTGACGAACCCGCGGGCGCGGCCGGGCACGAGATCGACCGTCGCAGACACGGCCGCGTGCGGTGCGACACCGGCCTGCAACTGGTAGGTACCGAGCCGCAGCGCGTGGCGCGCCTCGGCCGGCGTGACGCGCTCGATCGGACGGTCCGCCGCCTGTTCGATGGCGGCATCGAGCAGGAGCAGACGGCGGAGCGTGCCGAAGGCGAGCTCGGTCGCGAACGCGCGGTCCCGCCGATCGAGCCCCGACCGGGCGAGCAGCGCAGGCAGCAAGCGGTTCGAGTACGCGCCGTCGTCGATCACGCGGCCGATCAGCTCGAGCGCGACCGACCGCGCGGTCGGTGCGCTCATCCCAGGCGTTCGCCCGCGGTGAACCGGGCGCCGCGCGCCCACGCCGCGCCGTCCATCCGCTTGCGACCCGCCGGGGCGACCTCGACCAGGCGCACCCCGCCCCCGTTCGCGCGCACCAGCACGCCGCGTTCGTCGGCGGCCACGACGGTGCCGGGCGGTCCGTCGCTGCGCTGATGGTCGATCGCCGCGGCCAGGACCTTCACCCGCGCCCCCCGAAGCGCGGTTGCCGCGCCCGGCCGCGGAGCGAGCGCACGGACCCACCGGACGATCTCCTCGGGCGAGCGCTCCCAGTCGATCGTCCGCTCGTCCGGCCCGATCGTCGGCGCGAGCGTCGCCGCGGCGTCCTCCTGCGCCCGCTCGGGCACGCCGCCGTGCGGCAACATCCGCAGGACCCCCACGAGCAACAGGCCCCCGATCTTCGCGAGCCGCGCGCCGAGCGCCCCCGCGTCGTCCTCCGGCCGGATGGGCTCCTCGAGCTGGTTCAGGATCGGACCGGTGTCGAGCCCTTCGTCCATCCGCATCACCGTGACGCCCGTGCGCTCGTCACCGGCGGCGATCGCATGTTGTACGGGCGTCGCGCCGCGCCACCGCGGCAGCAGCGAGAAGTGGAGATTGATCGCGCCGAAGGGAGCGAGCTGCAGCGTCTCACGCCGCAGGATCTGGCCGTACGCGACCACCACGAGCACGTCGGGTGCCGCGCCGGCGAGGACCGTGGCACCCGGGCCGTCCAGGACCCCCGGTGCTTCGAGGAAGGGCACGCCGTGCTCGGATGCCGCGACCGCCACCGGTGTCTGCGTGAGCGTCGACCCGCGCCCCGCCTCCTTGGGAGGATTGGTCACGACCTGGACGAGCGACAGCTCGGGCTCGGCGGCGATCGCGTCCAGCGATGGGACCGACCACGTATCGTTGCCGAGGAACGCGACCCGCAGCGTCATCGGCGCAGGATAGTCGGCGCCGCCCTAGGGCCGCTTCCGCGGCCGGGGTTCCGCGAGCCCCAGCTCGATCCGGCGGAGCTCCGCGAGCACGGCCCGCCGGCCGGTGTCGTCGAGGCGATCGATATAGAGCGTCCCGTGCAGGTGGTCGGTCTCGTGCTGCAAGATCCGCGCCAGCAATCCTTCGCCCTGCACCTCGATCGGGTTGCCCTTGAGATCCAGGCCCCGGCATCGGATCGAACGGGCGCGCAGCGTCGGGTGGTACGGACCCGGGATCGACAGACACCCCTCTTCTTCCGTCACCTCGCCGTCGAGGTCGTACAGCTCCGGATTGGCGAGGAACGACGGCCCGTGTTCGCCGTCGTCGAAGACGAACAACTGGAGCGACACACCGACCTGCGGCCCCGCGAGACCGACGCCCGGCGCCTGGTACATCGTCTCGGTCATGTCCTTCGCGAGCCGGCGGAGCGTTCGGTCGAAATGCTCGACCGGCTTGGCCGGTTCACGCAAGACCGGATCACCGAGCGTCCGGATCGGTAGCAGCAACGGAACCCCTCACAGATGCGGTTCGGCCTCGACGCGCTCGACGACCCCCACGGCGGCCAGGCGCCGCATCGCGTCGCCGAAGGCCGGCACACGGTCGGGCTCGAGCGCGAGCAAGCATACCGTCCGGCCTCCGAGCGATGTGATGAGCGACGTGATCGGATGATGCTCCGCGAGCTCCCCCTCGAGCGCCTCGGTTCCGATCACGCGGAACACGGCGGCGCCGACCGGGAACCCCGCCGCCTCGCGGCGATCCCGCTCGCGTTGATGGAACCGGTCGGGGCTGCCACGGACGAGCGCCTGGACGGCGGGGTCGCCAGGGTGGGCCGTCTGCACGATCGCCGAGCCTGCCGGGCGCGCCCATCCGACCGCCTCCATCCAGACCGCGAGCGCGCGTTCGGGCGCGGTCAGGCCGGGGCGCCGCGCCGCGAGGTCCGCGTCGAGGATCGCCACAAGATCGAGGCGCGCGACGCCGAGGTCACGCACCACATCCGCACCGCCGACGAGGACCTCCCCGCCCGCGGCCGGCAGGCGCGGCTCGGTGATGCGAGCGACGGGGACGCGAGCCGTGCGCGCGGCCCACGCCTCCACCCGCTCCGCACCACCACGCCGAACGCCGAACGTGGTGCCGCCGCAGACCGCACAGCGACCCGGCGCCTCGCAGACCACGCATCGGATCTCCCCTGCGGATGCGCGGAGCGTGCCGCCGCACACCGCGCACGCAGCCGGCGCGCTGCAGGTGCGGCAGACCTGCGCGACGCCGGCCCCCGGAAGCGGCGAGAACAGGAACGCTCGCCGCACGTCGCCGAGCGCCCGGACGAGCCGCGGCGCGCGACCCTCCCGCCCCGGGCGGACGACCTCCACCTTGGGCCAACGCTTCGTCGACGGCACGACGGTCGGCAGGCCGAGGGCGGCCGCTTCGGTCGACGGGCACACCGCGGCCAGGACGGCGACGCCACCGCTGATCGCAGCCCGCCGCAGCGCGACATCGCGCACGTGGTGATAGGGCGCGCGCTCCTCGCGGTGTGCCGGATGCGACTCGCGCGCGACCCACAGCAATCCGAGCGCCGGCAGCGGCGCGAACACCGCCGGCCGGGTGCCCACGACGACGTCGGCCTGGCCCGCTTTGATGCGGAGCCACGTGCGGTACCGGGCGCGCGCGTCGCCACCCGCGAACACGACGAGTCGGTCGCCGAAGGCCTCCTCGAGTGCCGCCACAGTCGCCGGCAGCGGCGACGCTTCAGGCACGAGGACGATCGCGCGACGGCCGCCTGCCAGACAGGCGCTCACCGCCTCAACGGCCACGCGCTGCTCGTCCTCCGGCGCGGGGCGCACGACGAACGTCCCCTCGTCGGACACGATCGCACGCTCGAGTCGGGGACCGTGGGTGTATCCATCCCACACCGATGCCGGCGCTCGATGCACCTCGGTGCCCACCGGCCGGTCGCGCGCCGCGGGGGCGCGCGGTTCCTCCGACGCGACGCGCGGAGGCGACAGCGCGCCGAGCACCTCGGCCAAGGGCGTCACGTACCGGGTCGAGATCCATCGAGCGAGGCCGAGCAGCTCCGCGTCGAAGAACCGGACGGGCGAGACGGCGCGCATCACCGGCAGGGTGCGCGCCGGCAGGTCGCTGGTCGGGCCGAGGACCCAGCCTTTGGTCAGCTTCCCGTGGAACCGGAAGCGCACGTACGAGCCGACACCGGCATCGAGCTCCGCGGGCAGGTCGTAGGTGAACGCCTTGTCGAGCGCGAGCAACGGCCGGTCGATGCAGACCGCGACCGGCCCGGCGAGGACCTCAGGCGCCGACGGCGCTTCGGAGCGCGTCGACGCGATCGGTGGCCTCCCACGGGAACTCCTTGCGGCCGAAATGGCCGTAGGCCGCCGTCTCGCCGTAGATCGGCCGCGCGAGATCGAGGTCGCGGATGATCGCCGCCGGCCGGAAGTCGAAGATGTCCCAGACGGCCTTCTCGACGAGCTCGGGATCGACGGTCGCGGTGCCGAACGTCTCGATCATCAGCGACACCGGATGCGCCGTGCCGATCGCGTAGGCGACCTGGAGCTGGCACCGCTCGGCGAGACCCGCGGCGACGACGTTCTTCGCGACGTAGCGCGCCATGTAGGCGGCAGACCGGTCGACCTTCGACGGGTCCTTACCGGAGAACGCGCCGCCCCCGTGCGGCGCCATGCCGCCGTAGGTGTCGACGATGATCTTGCGCCCGGTGAGCCCCGTGTCGGCCTTCGGGCCGCCGATCTCGAAGCGACCGGTCGGGTTGACGAGCACCCGCACCCCGTCGGTCGAGAGCTCCGGGAACTCGCGCAGCACCGGGTCGATCACCTCGGCCTCGATGTCTGGACGCAGCAACGTCTCGACGTCGACCTCCTCACGGTGCTGCGCGGAGATGAGCACCGTGTCGACGCGAATCGGCTTGCCGTCGACGTATTCGATCGACACCTGGCTCTTGCCGTCGGGACGCAGATACGGAACGACGCCCGCTTTGCGGACGTCGGAGAGTCGCCTTGACAGACGATGTGCCATCGCGATCGGCATCGGCATCAGCTCGTCGGTGTCGCGGCAGGCGTAGCCGAACATCATCCCCTGGTCGCCTGCGCCCTGGTGGTCGAGGTCATCACCGGAGTGATTCTGCCGTTCCTCGAGCGCATGGTCGACGCCGATCGCGATGTCGGCCGACTGCTCCTGGATCGCGGTGACCACACCGCAGGTCTCACCGTCCAACCCGAACTTCGCGTCGGTGTAGCCGACCTCGGTGATCGTGCGGCGGACGACCGACGGGATGTCGACCCAGCCTTTCGCGAGGGTGATCTCGCCCGACACGAACACGACGCCGGTCGTGACGAGCGTCTCGCACGCGACGCGACTGTGCGAGTCCTGCTCGAGCATCGCGTCGAGGACCGCGTCGCTGATCTGGTCCGCGAGCTTGTCGGGGTGGCCTTCGGTGACGGATTCGGACGAGAAGAGGTAGCCCGTGCTCATGATCGGCCGAGTCTACCCACGCCCGAGGACACCCGCCACGACGCTAGGGGCGGTCGTTCCACAGGGCCGCAACGCGGTCCCAGAGCGCCGCGGCCAGCTCGGGCTTCGTCCAGGTGCGCAGGGGCGTGTCCTCCCCCGTCGCGGTCAGGATCGTCGCGTCGTTCGTGTCGGCGCCGAAGCCCGTGGCCGGCCGGCCGACCGCGTTCGCGACCAGCAGATCGAGCCCCTTGTCGGCGAGCTTGGCCCGGCCCGCGGCCTCGACGTCGTCGGTCTCCGCCGCGAACCCGACGACGATCTGCTCGGGCCGCCGGGCGACGGCCACCTCGCGCAGGATGTCGGGCGTCGGCTCGAAGACGAGGTCGGGCACGCCCTGTTCCTTCTTCAGCTTCTGCTCCGCGGCGAGCTTCGGGCGGAAGTCGGCGACCGCCGCGGCCATCACGATCGCGTCGGCGTCGTCGGTGTGCGCGAGGACCGCGGCACGCATCTCCTCGGCCGTCTCGACACGGATCACCTCGGCGCCGGCCGGCGGCGACACCGTCCCGGGACCGACGACCAGCACGACGGCCGCGCCGCGCGCCAACGCCTCCGATGCGATCGCTACGCCCATCTTGCCGGAGGACCGGTTGCCGACGAACCGGACCGGATCGATCGGCTCGTGCGTCGGTCCGGCGGTGACGAGGACCCGTCGACCGGCGAACGGCACCGGTGCGCTCGGGCGGTCGCCGACCGCGACCCGCACGGCCGCGACGATGTCCTCGGGCTCGGCGAAGCGGCCGACGCCTTCGTCGCCGTGGGCGAGCGCGCCGTCGACGGGACCGACGAAGCGCACCCCACGCGCGGCGAGCGTCGCGACGTTCGCCTGGGTGGCGGGGCTGGACCACATGCCGGCGTGCATCGCGGGCGCGACCACGACCGGTCCACCGAACTCGAGCGCGGCCGCGCTCAACAGGTCGTCGGCGAGTCCGTGCGCCAGTTTGGCGAGCACGGTGGCGGTCGCCGGCGCGATCACGAGCACGTCATTGGCATGCGCGAGGTCGACGTGGAGAACGGTCCCGCCTGCATCCCACAACGACGCGTGCGCGGCGTTGCCGGTCAGGGCGGCGAAGGTCTCGGTCCCCACGAAGTGGGTCGCGGACGCCGTGAGCACCGCGGTGATATCCGCGCCCTCGGCGCGGAGCGCTCGGGCGAGGTAGGCGGCCTTGTACGCGGCGATCCCGCCGCAGACACCGAGCAGCACGCGACGGCCGGCAAGGCCCGTCACGTCAGTCGACCTCGACGATCTCCTCGGGGCGTTCGTAGGAGATCTTGCCTTCGGCGATCTCCTCGAGGGCGATCGACAGCGGCTTGTTGCGCAACCCCGTCTCGACGAGCGGCGGCACGAAGTCGCCACGGCCTTCGCCGAGTTGGCTGTAGTACGAGTTGATCTCCCGCGCGCGCTTCGCGGATACGATCACGAGGGTGTACTTGGAGTCGACGGCCGCGAGCAGATCGTCGATCTTGGGTTCGATCATGAGAAGGGCACTCCTGTCGCTGGAGAAGAGCAGGTCAGCGGGTGCGTGACGCCTCGATGATAGCAGCGACCTCCTCCACGGCCCGGTCCAGGTCGTCGTTCACCACCCGGGCGTCGAACCACCCCTCTTGCTGCAGCTCCCAGCGGGCCGCGTCGAGCCGCCGGGCGATGCGGGCGTCGTCCTCGGTTCCGCGGCCTCGCAGCCGCCGTTCCAGCTCCTCGAAAGACGGCGGCACCAGGAAGATCTCCACGGCCTCCGGCACCTGCGAACGGATCTGCGTCGCGCCCTTGACGTCGATCTCGATCATCACGTCGCGGCCGGAGGCGCGGGTCTCCTCCACGAAGGCCGCCGGGGTCCCCGACCGATGGCCGACGACCTCGGCCCACTCGAGCAACGCGCCCTCCTCGATCAGCCGGTCGAACGCCTCGTCGGAGATGAAGAAGTAGTCGACGCCGTCGACCTCGCCCGGACGCGGGGAACGGGTCGTGACCGAGATAGAAACGGCGAGCCCCTCCGGATCTCGGGAGCGGAGGCGCTCGACGACGCTTCCTTTCCCGACCCCGGAGGGGCCCGCGAGGACGATCAGCGTGCCTCGCCGCACGCGCGCCTCGTTACTTCTTGCCGAACTTCGTCAGGAGCTGCTCGCGCTGCTTGCTGCCCAACCCCCGCACGCGCCGCGTGGCGGAGATGTCGAGCTCCTCCATGATCTTCTGCGCGCGCACCTTGCCGACACCCGGCAGCGACTCGAGCACGGTCGAGACCTTCATCTTGCCGAGGGTGTCGTCCTTGTCGGCCTTCTTGAGCACATCGGCCAGCGTGCGCTTGCCGGACTTGAGCTCCCCCTTCACCTCTGCGCGCTTCTTGCGCGCGGCTGCCGCCTTCTTCAATGCGTCGGCACGCTGCTCCGGGGTAAGCGTCGGAAGCGCCATGAACGATCTCCTTCGGTGTCGAGGGACGGTGCGAGAACGCCGGGGAGTATACGCACGGCGTCCGAGACGGGACAAACGCTCCGGATACCGTGACCTGCAGGTTTCAACGCGCGTCGCGCACGATCGCCCGCGCCGCGCCGACGGGATCGGGCGCCGCGGTGATCGCGCGACCGACGACGAGGTAGTCCGCGCCGCGCTCGATCGCTTCGCGCGGCGTGAGCACGCGCACCTGATCGTGTCCATTCGTGCCCGCCGGCCGGATGCCCGGTACGACGAGACAGAACGCCTCGCCGCAGACGTCGCGCACATCGCGCACGTCCTCGCCGGACACGACGACGCCGTCGAGACCCGCTTCCTTCGCCTCCCATGCGAGCGACGCCGGTGTCGCGAGTTCGTCGCCGCCGATCGACGACAACACCGTCACGGCGACCACGAGCGGCGGTGCGACACCCGCTTCGGCGGCGCCGCGCTGCGCCCCCTCGACGGCGGCGCGCATCATCGTGTCGCCGCCGAGCGCATGCACGTTCAGCATCGCGACGCCGAGGCGTGCGATGTTCGCGCTCGCGCGCTCGACCGTATTCGGGATGTCGTGCAGCTTGCAATCGACGAAGACGGATCCGTGCGCGGCGATCCGCCGAACCGCCTCGGGCCCGTGTGCCCAGCTCAGCTCGAGGCCGACCTTGAGCAACCCGACCTCGCTCGCGAGATCGCGCGCGAGTCCTTCCGCGACGTCGAGGTCCGAGACATCGAGCGCGAGGACGATCGGCGTGTCGGGACGCGGGATCACGCGTGCTGCTCCTCGGGGGCCGGCTCCGGCGAGCCGATCGCGACGCGGCCGCGGAGATCGGCGGGCGACGCGACGGCTCGGCGCTGGAGCTCGGTTGCGATCCCCTTCGCGATCGCGACCGGTGCGGTCGGATCGACGAGGGTCGCGGTGCCGACCTGCACGGCGGACGCACCGGCGAGCATCGCCTCGACGGCGTCGGTGGCGCTCCGGATGCCGCCGCTGGCGACGAGGGGCATCCGCGGCAGCGCGCGATGCACCTCGGCGACGGCGCGAAGGGTCATCGGCTTGAGGGCTGGCCCGGACAGCCAGCCGCCGGTTCCGCCGAGCGCCGGTCGCGACGCCGGCGCGTCGATCGCGAGCGCGGGCGGCGAGGCGCAGAGCGTGAGCCCGGAGGCGCCTGCGCGCGCGGCGGCGACCGCGACCGGCACCACGTCGACCCCGCCGGGAAGCTTGGCGAACACCGGGACGAGCGACATCCGCGCGACCGCGCCGACCACCTCGGTCACGCGGTCGGCGTGCGCGCCGAGCACCGGCCGCTCCAACTCGCGGTCCGGTCCCGACAGGTGCACCTCGATGGCCGCGACGCCGGTGCGGCCTTGCAGGACGCCGGTGATCCGCACGTACTCCTCGAGCGTGGCGCCGGCGATCGACACGAAGACCGCCGACGACGCCGCGGCCAAGGTCGGCAGCTCGGTGGCGACGAACGCGTCGACGCCCGGGTTCTGCAACCCGGTCTCCCAGACCACGCCCGACGCGGATTCGACGATGCGCGGCGGGGCGGACCCGTCGCGCGGCTCAACCGTGACCGTGCGCGAGACGACGCCGCCGACGCGTCGCAGCTCCACGAGGCCGTGCAGCTCCTTGCCGGTCCCCGCACACCCCGACGCGATCAGGACGGGGGTGGCGAGGGCAACGCCGGCCAGGTCCACACCGATCGAGCGCGTCCGCGCCGTCACGACGCCTCCGGTCCATCGGCCGACGGCCCGGCCGCACGCCACCGGTCCCACACCACGCGAGCGGGATTGAACACGGGGCCCTCGACACACGCGCGGACGTGGCCCCACGTCGCGCCGTCCTTCGAGGCGACCGGCACGGCGCACGTGTCGCACAGTCCGTACCCACATCCCATCCGTTCCTCGACGGCGACCTGGGCCGGGAGCGTGCGCGACCGGCAGATCTCCGCGACCGCGGACAGGAGCGGCACCCTTCCCGCGGCGTACACGACCTCGATCGGCGCGCGGTCCAACGCCGGCGCGACCGCCTCGATCACGGTCCCGGTCTCGCCCAACGTGCCGTCGTCGGTCACCACCGTGACGAGCTGCGACAGGCGCTTGGCCTCGATCGGCTTGAACACCGCGTCGAGCGTCGACCCGCCGATCACCATGTCGACCCGCTTGCCCCGTGCCACGAGCTCCTGGGCCAGGAAGTACAGCCCGGCGACCGAGCGTCCTTCGCCGACCAACAGACAGTTGGTCAGCCGCTTCGGATAGGAGAACGGTGTGCCGAGCGGGCCGATCACATCGAGGAACCCGTGTGCCCGCAGATCCGACAGCCACGCGGTGCCGGGGCCGGCCGCCGGATCCACCACGAACTCGAGCGTGCCGGCCCATCCGCCGCGTCGCGACGATTGGTGGATCGTCAGATGGCGCCGCAGGAGGAAGTCGCGATCCTCGGGCATCGCCACCGCGACGAACTGCCCGGGCCGGGCCCGCTCGGCGATCTCGGGTGCGACGAGCGTCAGCGATTGGTACGCGCCGAGGCGCCGGGTCGACAAGATCTCGGCGCGGACCCGTTTCATCGCGCGGAGCCTCCCGACCGCTCGGCGGCGGCCGCGGCCTCGAACGACAGCCGAGCCTGTGCGGGGCGGTCGGCGACCGCGGCGTGATGTTCCTGGATCGAGCGTGGCTCGGTGGGTTCACCCCGGAGCGCCTCGATCCCCCGAACCGCGGCGAACACGCCGGGGAGTGTGGTGATACACGGGACACCGACCGCGGCGGCCGCGGTCCGGATGAACGAGCCGTCGGATCGTGGGGCGCGCCCGAACGGCGTGTTGATCACGAGGTCCACGGCGCCGGCGCGGATCAGCCCGACGACGTTGTCCTCGCCCTCGCTCACCTTCGCGACGCGTTCGACCGCGATGCCGGCGCGCTCGAGGACGCCCGCCGTACCGCTCGTCGCGAGCAGCCGGAACCCGAGGTCCGCGAGCCGCCGCGCCGGGAACACGATCGCGCGCTTGTCGCGGTTCGCCACGCTCACGAACACCGACCCCGTCGTGGGCAGCGCGTGCCCGGCGGCGACCATCGCCTTGGCGAGCGCCATCCCCGGATCGGCGTCGATCCCCATCACCTCGCCCGTGGACTTCATCTCGGGTCCGAGCACCGTGTCGACGCCCGGGAACCGGCCGAACGGCAGCACCGCGGCCTTCACGCTCGTGTACGGCAGACGCCGGTAGTGATGCAGATCCTGCGGGACGACGCCGGCGGTTCGAAGATCCGCGATCGTGCGCCCGGTCAGGACCAGGGTGGCCACCCGAGCCAGCGACACGCCGACGACCTTCGAGACGAACGGCACGGTTCGCGACGCCCTCGGGTTCGCCTCGAGGACCCAGATCCGCTCGTCCTTGACGGCGAGCTGGAGGTTGAGCAGTCCGACCACGCCGAGACGCCGCGCCAGGCGCGTGGCGATGTCCTCGATCGTGTCGAGTTCGTCGTCGGACAGCGTCGCCGGCGGGATCTGGCAGCTCGAGTCGCCCGAGTGGACGCCGGCCTCCTCGATGTGCTCCATCACCGCGCCGATGAACACGCCGCCGTCCTCGTCGCACACCGCGTCGACGTCGACCTCGATCGCCCCCTCCAGGAAACGGTCGATCAGCACGGGGTGGTCCGGCGACGCATCCGCGGCCGTCCGGACGAAGCCCTCGAGCTCGGCGTCGTCGTAGACGATCTCCATCGCGCGGCCGCCCAGCACGTAGGAGGGGCGCACGACGACCGGGTAGCCGATCTGGTCCGCGATCGTGCGGGCCTCGGCGATCGTGCGAGCCTCGCCGTGCGGCGGCGCGGGGATCTCGAGCTTGTGCAACACCTCGGCGAACTTGCCCCGGTCTTCCGCGAGATCGATCGCGTCGGGTCCGGTGCCCAAGATCGTGTAGCCCTCTTCCCGCAGGATCCGCGCCAGGCCGAGCGGCGTCTGGCCGCCGAACTGGGCGATCACGCCGACCGGCTGCTCCG
>Ga0207648_10001039_pt1 | contig 31122 bp, 32 predicted proteins | sample KBSMisM32_FD_184310 | JGI IMG/M metagenome (GOLD analysis project Ga0207648, IMG submission 184310) | Miscanthus rhizosphere microbial communities from Kellogg Biological Station, Michigan, USA - KBS Miscanthus M3-2 (SPAdes) (version 2) | ecosystem: Host-associated > Plants > Roots >... | reverse complement strand
CGCGCTCAACCAGCTCCCGCAGGTGATGCATCTTGCGAAGGGGCCCGTTGGTCTCTCGGATCTCGCCGCGCAAGGGCTCCCCAGCGGTGCCGAGTTCCAGGCTCTGGTCCGCTCCGACCAGGCCAACTACGAGGTGGTCTTCGCCGAGCTGACCTCTTGCGTTCTAAAGTCCAAGCACTGGCTTGGAGGGACTGGCGCCCTCACGTTGCAGTCGACCAAACGCGGGAAGCTGTTCTTCCGCTTTCTCGACCCGGCTCAGCACGAACGGGCCCAAGCCGCCCTTCACACCGCTCTTCGGACACGACTCACCGTGGAGTAGTGACAGTGGCGCCAACGCATTGAAGAGGTGACTCGTGCCCGAGAATCGCTACCGACTCAATGCCGTTCCCGCGTAGGCTCGTGAGAGCTTGAAGAGACCACCCATCAAGATCGGCGAGGTGGAGGCGCTCTTCCGGTATCCGGTGAAGTCCATGAGCGGCGAACCTCTCGAGGCTGCCGACCTGGGCTGGCACGGTCTCGACGGCGACCGGCGCCTGGCCTTGCGTCGGGTAGACGATCGCAGTGGCTTCCCCTGGCTGACGGCCGGGAAGCTCCCGGAGCTGATCCTCTTTTCCCCACAGCGGCGGCGGCCCGCTGTCGATGGAGACCTCCCGACGCATGTCCGCACGCCGCAGGGAGAGGATCTGCCGCTCTTCAGCCAGGAGTTGGCGGAGGAGGTCGGTCGCCGCCACGGTTCGGCGGTCGAGATGATGCATCTCAACCGTGGCATCTTCGACGAGGCGAGTATCTCCGTGATCACCTCCGCCACGGTCGGCGAAATCGGCAGGCTCGCCGCGCAGCATCTGGACGTCCGGCGATTCCGACCGAACATCCTGGTCGCATCAACCCAATCGGTGCCCTTCGAGGAGGAGGAATGGGTCGGAGGGGTCCTCTCCTTCGGAGAGACCGACGAGGCGGCCGCCATCGGCATCACCAACCGCGATGAGCGCTGCTCGATGGTGAATTTCGATCCCGTCTCGGCGCGCGCGGCCCCCGAGGTGCTGAAGGCGATCGTTCGCGTGAGGGACAACAAGGCCGGCGTCTACGGCACCGTCACTCGACGCGGGCGCCTCGCGGTCGGGCAGCCCATATTCTTCGCGCCGGCGGCCGAAGATCGGGATCCCCGATGAATCGGCCGGTCAGGTTGGACGCGCCATGTTCGCGTGCCGTCACTTCGAAAGCTCGTACCACCTTTGCTGCTTCACTCAGCCTGCTCGAGCCCTCCGATCATGCCTGACAAGAGCGTGCGCGACGTGGTGGACCTGAGGCCCGCTGACGATCAAGATCGAGAACTGCTATGGCTTATCCAGTGCCAGTCGCTGCGCCCGGCGGTCGAAGCGACGTGGGGATGGGACGAAGCTCTTCAGAGGCGCCACTTCGAGGAGCACTACCACGACTGCGTGCGCCAGATCATCCGAGTCGACGGGGCCGATGCCGGGATGGTGGCCGTCGAAGTCCGCCCCGACCACGTGTTCTTGAGGAACATCGCCTTGCTTCCCCAGTTCCAGGCCCGAGGCGTCTCTACGAACGGCTGGGCTTTCGTGAGGTGGCCGAGACGCCCACGCACTTTCAGATGATGTTCGAGCGCAAGTCCGAATAACGAGCAGACTGCACATGGACAGCGACACCGTCATCGGCTTCATCATCCTGGCCGCGATCGCCTGGTATCTGATCCCCAAGCCATGGCAGGACCGCAAGGAGACCAATCGACTCCAAGCGGAGCTCGAGCGGAGTCGAACCGGGCAACCGGGCCAGCGTGAGCGATCGTTCTTCAAGAACTGCACCAACTGTGGCGTGTTCGCTTTGACGCTTCCGTTTCGGGACTCGCTGGGACGGACCTATTGTTCCGGCGAGTGCATGTCATGGCTCGCGGGCGGGGGCAAGGTGTTCTGTCCGCAGTGCCTGGGCGAGACGTCCGTCGAGACGGCTGGCGATGTCGTCACGCACTGGAGCATCGGAAAGCACTTTGGCCAGCCCGAGCGTCCTTGTGGGGCCTGCGGATCCGTCGTCCGCGAAGTTCGGTTCGTTGCTCTCTTCCTGCCCATCCGTCGGCTGGGCCGCTACCGGATCATCTACCTGAACCGGGCCCGCTTTCTCAGCCGGCGCGTTCTCAACGCGCCGATTGCATGAGCTCGACTCCCCCGTGAAGCTCGCCTCCCTCGTGCCCATGGCCCACGTGCGCAGCGTCGAGCGCTCGGTCGCGTTCTACCGCGTCCTCGGCTTCGAGGAGGGCAACCGGCACACGCCCGAAGGCCAGGCCGAGCCCGTCTGGGTCTGGCTCAGGTCCGGCGGCGCGCAACTGATGCTGGCGGCGGCCACGGAGCCGGTCGAGCCCGAGAAGCAGGCGGTTCTCTTCTACGTCTACTGCGACGACGTGGCCGGCTTTCGCGAGCAGCTGATCCGGGCCGGCGTCGAAGCCGGTCCCATCCGAAGCCCGTTCTATGCCCCGCGCGGCGAGTTCCGAGTGGAAGACCCTGACGGGTACGTCCTCATGATCACTCACACGTGACCATCGACGAACGGGGGACAGATGCATCCTGATGACGCCAAGAGCCGCGCGGCCGGCATCTTCTGCTTCGCGGGGGGCGCCGCGCTCACGTGGTGGAGCTGGCATTCGGCCCTGGGCGAAGGCCATTACTCGATGAAAGTAGCGATCCTGGGGCCGACCGTCCTCGTCCTGGGATTGGGACTGCTGATCCACGGCCGGGGCATACCCACGTCGGGTGCGACGAGGCTGACGCGCATCTACGGCTTCGCGGGCGGCGTGGCGGCGATCGTGTCCCTCCATCTCCTGGGATACTTCGCGCGCCCGCCGCGCCACCGGTGGACGGACCTCCTCTACACCGCATTGCCGTTCGCAATGCTGCTCGTCTGGTTCTTGCCGAGCCGGGTCTTCGGTGCGCCAGAAGCTGCGGCCGCCCCGCCCACGGCGCCAGTGGCCGGGCCCACCAACGAGCCGATCGATCCCAAGTAGCGACCGCCGGTGGCGCGGGGCTACGACGCCGCGGCCTCGATGAGCGCGCGATAGCGGTCGAGCACGACGTCCCAGCGGTACTCCGCCTCGACGTAGCGCCGACCCGCCTCCCCGAGCGCGCGACGCAGGTTCGAATCGCCGTCCAGGCGCGCGAGCGCCTCGCCGAACTCGTCGCCGTCCGCGTAGAAGAGCCCCGCATTGGAGCGCAGGCAGTGCTCCTTGAGCACCGCGGACGCGGCGTTGACGAGCCCGGGCGTTCCCACCGCGAATCCCTCCAGCAGGGAGATGGACAGGCTCTCGTAGGCGCTCGGGCAGACGACCACGGACGCGGACGCGAGAGCCGCGTGCTTCTCGTGCTCCGACAGGTATCCAAGATGGCGCAGGCCCGGCACCGGCGGCAGGCCCATGGCCAGGGTACCGATGAGGATCAAGTCCGTGATCCCGCCGCGCGCGCGGTATCGCGCGTAGTGGGCGACCAGCTCCGCGCAGCCCTTGCCCGCGTCGATGCGGCCCGCGTAGAGCGCGTACGGGGCCGCGATCTCGTATTGGCGCCGGAACGCGGCGGCATCCGGGGGCCGGGGAACGTCCACGCCCATCCCGGCGACGGCCGCCGGACGGCCGCGCAGATCGAAGCGGGAGCGCACGAGCGCCTCCTCGGCCGGCGTGAGAAATCCGAACGCCCGCGGCCGCGCGAACACCTCGTCGTAGATGCCGAAGCGCAACGGCGGCTCGTCGTGGGTCGTCGGCACCAGGACGCTGTGAGCGGCGGCCGGACCGCCGAGGCCCCAGTACGTCGGGTAATACAGGTACGTGAAGAACACCACGGCACGATACGCAGACGCATTCGCCGCGAGCGCGTCGACCAGCTGCGGGGCGTAGGGTCCCTGGCGGCGCAGCCAGTCGAGCTCCTCGTCGTGCGTGCGGGAACGTCCGTACAGCTCGTCCGAGTAGCGGTTGAAGGCGTCGAGGTCCCGCTCTTCCTCGACGGAGAAACGCCGCACGAGGACACCCCCGACCTCCGACTCCCCCGCCGGCAGCTCGTTGCGCCAGGTGACGTAGTCGCGCGCGCAGGTCGTGTAGACGGTGATTCGATACGACGCGCCCAGGCGCTCGGCCACCGCCCGCGCCAGCGACTCCGAGCCCCCCGTCACTTCGGGCCCGTAGCGCTGGACGACGAACGCGATCTCCGGCCGAGTGGTCACAGCGAGTCCACGTACGACTTGAGCGCCGCCTCGACCGGGGCCGGCGCGAAGTGGGCGAGCCGCCCCTTCTGGGCGGCCAGCACGGCGGTGCGCAGGGGCCCGGGGGCAGCCAGCCGCGCCGCCATCTCCGCGACCTCGTCGAACTCCTTCTCGTCGAAGAGCACGCCCCCGTGCCCGAGCGTACCCGGCACCGCCCCCGCCCGATAGGCGAGCACGGGCACGTCCATCAACATCGACTCCACCAGCGGGACCCCGAAGCCTTCGTGCTCGCTCATGGATACGAAGACGTGCGCGGTCTTGTAACAGGCGAGCAGGTCGCGGTGCTCGAGGTGGCCGGTGAAGACCACCTCCCACGGCGTGAGGCCCAGCTCGTACGTCAACGACTGGAGGGCGCCTACATAGCCGCGGCGGCGCGGCGGCTTGCCCACCAGCACCAGGCGCAGGTCGGGCGCGATGTAGCGCTTCCAGTAGGCGGCCATGCGGATGAGATCGTCGTGGCACTTGTTGGGGACGAGGCGGCCGACGAAGAGGATGTTCGTACGCCCGTCCGCGAAGTCGCGCGCCAGCACGTCGCCCGGCGCTTCCGCGTAGCGCGCGAAGTCGAGGTAGATGGGCAGCACGCCCGTGCGCGCGAAGCCCGCCGCCTGAAGCTCCTCGCGGTTGAACTCGCTGTCGCCGAGGGCGAGGTCCACGTGATCGCGGAGGGTGGCGAGCTCTTCGCGCCCGATGCGGCAGATGCGGACCATCTCCTCGTCGTAGCCCTGGAAGAACTCGGGGGGCGTGATGTTGTGATGGATGAGGGCGCGCCGGCCGCGATGCTGCTGCAGCGCCTGGGTCAGGGGCGACGGGAGCGCGTAGTGCAGGATGACCGCGTCGGAGGCCGACCCCGGGCGCCACTCCGACCAGGCGCGCCCGTCACCCCGCAGGTCCTCGTCCAGCTCGAGAGCGTAGACATCCGCCTGATGGCCCCACGAGCGGAAGGCGTCGCGCATCAGGCGCGCGGAGTCCCCGATGGCGTCGCCGCGATGGAGCGCGGGCACCCACTGGTCGATCCTCACGACGCGAGCACCGGTCGGAGGCGGTCGAGGAGCAGCGCGCCGAAGTCCGTGGCCCGCACCTCCGCGATCGCGCGGGCCTGGGTTTCCATGATGCGCGCGCGCAGCGCGCCGTCGGCCAGGACGCGGCGCACGAGGCCGGCCACGGCCGCCGGGTCCTTGTCGCGCAGGAGCACGCCGCCGCCACGCAGGGTCTCGCGCACCGCGCCCGTGTCGAACGCGACCACGGGGACGTCGAAGGCCATCGCCTCCAGCAAGGGGACGCAGAACCCCTCGTGCTCGGAGAGACAGAGGAAGAGGTCGGCGCACGAATAGGCCGCGCGCAGGTCGTCGTCGTCCACGGGGCCGGTGAAGACGACCTCCTCCGCTCCCCGTTGCCGCGCGAGCTCCTGCAGCCGGTCGTAATACTTCTCGTGCCCGCGATAGTCCCCGACCAGGAGCAGCCGGCTGTGGCGGTCGAAGAGGCGCTGGTACAGCGCGAACACGCGGATGAGGTCGTCGATCTTCTTGTTCGGGATGACGCGCCCGACGAAGAGGATGTTCGTGCGCCCGTCGTCGTAGAGCCGGCGCATCACCGGCGAAGCCGGTCGCCGGTAGGAGTCCAGATCGAGCACGATCGGCAGCACGCCCGTGCGCGCGTACCCGGCCGCTTCCAGCTCGCGGCGGTTGTATTCGCTGTCGCCCAGGGCGAGCTCCGTGCGCGGTGCGAACGCGGCCAGCTCGCGGCGCCCGTGGTAGCAGAGGCCGGCCAGGTGGGGATGGAAGCCGAGGAACCATTCCGCGGGCGTGATGTTGTGGTAGATCGAGACCAGGCGGTCGGGCGCGTGGAAGATGAGGCGCGCGGCCGCGCTCCCGATCGAGAAGTGGAACAGGCAGACCGTGTCCGGCGACGAGACCGCGGCGTATTGCCAGAGGGGCCGCGCCTGCTCCGCCATCCGCGGATGGACGTGCTCCGCGAAGATGTCGGACTCGAAGCCCGCCCGCCGCAGGTGGGCCTGGATGGCGAGCGCCTCGTTGCCGATGGCGTCGCCGTAGGCGAGAGCCGCGAGCAGTTGATGCACCCGCCGGGGTCCGCCGGCTGGGCTCAAACCGCGCCGTCCTCCCGATCCGAGGCCTTGCGCCCCAGGGCCATCGTCTCCAGCGTCTTCTCCCGCCGGGCCTGGAACTCGAGGCGGCCCTGGAGCTGCAGGGTCCGGCTCCGCAGGTCCACGATCTCGAGGTTGAGGCGCGTGACTTCCAGCACGAGGTTGTGGAGGAGGTGCGCGTACGTGGCGTTGATGTCCTTCTGCCGGGAGAGGGCGGCGATCATCGGCGTCGGGTTCCAGAAGAGCTTCTGGATCGGGCGCAGGACGCGACGGACCGCCTCCAGCACGCGGCCGGCGGCGCCGCGGCTGCTGCGATAGATGGAGGCCGTCTCGAACTCCGAGTTCCAGCGCGACGGCTGCTCGAGCAGCTCGGCCAGGAGCCCGCTCTTGAGGTCGTGGGGCTGCAGCACCGGACGCAGCGGACGCGACGCCACCTCGCGGATCTCCTCGTCCGTGAGGAGGCCCGCCTTCTTCTTCTCCTCGATGGCCTCGCGGATCTCGCGCAGGATCCGATCGACGTCGACGCCTTCCGCGCGGATCTCGAAAGTCATCCCTAGCGGGCCAGCGGCATGGGGTTGCCGCCCGCCGTATACACGATCCAGAGCAGGGCCATCGCCCACAGGAAGACGTTCAGGAGCAACGGACGGTCCGTGACCAGGATGTCCGTGGGCGAGCCGCCCTTCTCCTTCTGATGCACGAGATAAAGATAGCGGAAGATCCCGTAGAGCACGAAAGGGATGGTCCAGGCCAGCTTCTCCGTGCGGTACTTCTGCACCGTGTCCGGGGCCATGGTGTAGAACGCGTACGCGGTCAGGCAGGACGCCGTCACCACCGAGATCATCTGGTCGAGCAGGTAGGGACTGTATTCGGCCAGGATCTTGCGATGGCCGGTCGCGGACGTGGTGAGCGAGACGAGCTCGTGGCGCCGCTTGGCCAGGGCCAGGAACATGGCGAGCAGCAGCGTGCAGACGAGGAGCCAGTCGCTGACGAGCACCCCGATGGCCACACCCCCCGCCACCGCGCGCAGCACGAAGCCAAGGCTCACGGAGAGCACGTCCAGGATCACGATCTCCTTCAGGCGGAACGAATAGAGGACGTTCAGCGCGAGGTACAGCCCCGCGCACAGTACGAAGGGCAATCCCAGCAGCGCGGACAGGCCGAGGGACGCGAGCCCGAGGACCAGCGCCAGCAGGGCCGCGGCCCGAGGCGAGAGGGCGCCGCTGGCAATCGGCCGCAGGCGCTTTCTCGGATGAAGGCGGTCGCGCTCCAGGTCCGCGACGTCGTTGAGGAGATAGACGGTCCCGGAGAGGGCGCAGAAGATCACGAACGCGAGCACGGACTTCTCGAGGGGTCCCCACTCGAAGAGGTGCTTGGACAGCGCGGGCGCCGCGAACACCATCAGGTTCTTCGTCCACTGATGGGGACGGAGCGACAGCCAGAACGCCTGGACGGGATTCAATTGCCGCGGAGCGGCGGGGGCCATCGACAGGTCAGCGTCGGCGGCCAGCAGAGCCTCCTAGTTGAAGCTCTTGGTGGCCTCGTCCTCCGAATCGTAGACCTCGAACACCGTGAGCAGCTTGGTGATGGCGAGGAGGTCCTGGATCTTCTTCGTGAGGTTGATGAGCTTGAGCTTCCCGCCCTTGCGGCTCACCGTGGTGTAGCAGCGGACGATCTCGCCCAGGCCGGCCGAATCGACGTACGGCACGTCGCCCAGGTTGAGCAGGATCTTGGTCTTGCCGCTGTCGACCAGCCGGGTCACCGCGTCGCGCAGGGCATCGTCGCCTTCGCCGATGAGGATCTTGCCGTGCAGATCCAGGATGGCCACATCTCCGACCTGACGCTCAACGATCTTCATCGGTTTCTCCCTGCCGCTTCAAGTAGTTAGGAAGGGTTTGACGCTACCACACGGATTCCACGGCTGTCAATCACATGCGCGCAAACGACGAAAACGGACGGGCAGAGTCCTTGTGGTAGCGTTCGAGGCTCCATGGACGCGATCGAGCGGATCCACGAGCGCGCACGCGCGGCGAAGCGGCACATCGTGCTGCCGGAGGGCACGGAGCCGCGCACGGTGCAGGCGGCCGCGGCGGCCACTCGCGACGGACTCGCGCGGGTGACGCTCCTGGGGCGGCGCGAAGAGATCCTGGCCGTGGCGCGAGAGACGGGGACGGACCTCGGTGCGGTGGAGATCGCGGATCCCGCCGGCGAGCGCGAGGAGGACACCGCGCTGCGTGCGTATCTCGAGCGCGTGCGGCATCGTGGCATCGCTCCGGACGAAGCGCGCGGCCATCTGAAGGACCCGCTGCTGCGGGCGGCGCTCGGCGTCGCCACCGGGCGCTGGGACGGCATGGTGGCGGGGGCGCGCTCGACGACCGCCGCCACCCTCCGGGCCGCCCTGCGCGGAGTCGGCGTGCGCGCGGGCGTCGCGCGCATCTCCTCGTTCATGCTGATGCTGACGTCGCGCACCGATCTCGGCGAGGGCGGCCTGCTGGTGTTCGCGGACTGCGGAGTGAACCCCGACCCCACCGCGGTGGAGCTGGCCGAGATCGCGATCCTCACCGCGGAGAGTGCGCGCGAGTTCCTGCCCGCGGCGCCGCGCGTCGCGCTCCTCTCGTTCTCGACCAGGGGCAGCGCGGACCACCCGCGGTCGCGCAAGGTGGCGGAGGCGGCCCGCATCGTCCAGGCGCGCGCCCCCGAGCTCGTCGCGGATGGAGAGCTGCAGACGGACGCCGCGCTCGTGCCCGCAGTGGCGGCGAGCAAGGCCCCCGGCAGCCCGGTCGCGGGGAAGGCGAACGTCCTCGTCTTCCCCGACCTCGACGCGGGCAACATCGGCTACAAGCTGGTGGAGAGGATCGCGGGCGCCCGCGCGGTGGGCCCGATCCTCCAGGGACTCGAGCGGCCGGTCAACGACCTCTCACGCGGCTGCTCCGTGCAGGACATCGTGGACGTCGTCGCCGTCACCGCGGTGCAAGCGGCGCGCTCGCGGCACACGACCAGCATGGCCTGACGGGGAGGGCTCGCGCGACGGCCGGGGGGAGGGGGTGGCCCGGTCGGCCTCGAGGGTCCTGGAGCCGGCGCCTCTCAGCCTAGAGAGAGGCGGCCTTGCGTGCCTGGAAGCACTCCTTGCAGTAGACCGGGCGGCCCTGGGTGGGGCGGAAGGGAACGGTCGTCTCCTTGCCGCACTGGGAGCAGGTGGCCGTGGTCTCGACCCTCTCGCGGGTGGGATGGTTCAAGCGCGCGTTGCGCTTGGCCTTGCAGTCCTTGCAGCGCTTGGGCTCGTTCTTGAAGTTCTTGTCGGCGTAGAAGAGCTGCTCGCCCGCGGTCCAGATGAACGTCTGGTGGCACTCGACGCACACCAGGTTCTTGTCTCGGTACTCCATGGCCTCTCGTCTTTACAGCGCGGCCGCGAGGATGGACGCTGTCACCGGCCACCCTGGCGTCCTCGCCTAAGCTGGGGGGCGCTTCTCGCACCCCCCAGACCCCCATCGGCGGGGGCACCGGGTTCATTCGTTCGGGGGGCGACCACGCCCCCCGTTCCCTGACCCCGACCGCCGCCCCGGGGCCACGACTTACTCGGTTTCCCGGCGGATCTTCTTGCGATTGCGCTTGCGGGCCAGCGCCTGCTTTGCTCGGCGCTTGTCGCCCGGCTTCAGGTAGAAGCTGTGCTTCTTGATGTCCTTGATGATGTCTTCTTGCTGTACCTTGCGCTTGAAACGGCGAAGGGCGTTCTCGATCGATTCGCCCTCCTGGACCTTGATCTCGGCCAAAACTTAAAACACCCCCAGACAATGGTGAAACGAGGAAAAACCCTTTTTCCTCGGATAGGACCCAGGCCCTGGGTCGGAATCGGGGTCGATGCTACGTAGGTTTCCCTACGAGTGTCAAGCATATACGTGGGTATGCTGGGTCATACCATTGCCCGGAATCACGGCGTTTCCCCGCAGTGGAACCGTGGCGTACGAAGTCGGCCCTCGGCCAAAAACCGAATCGTGACACCAAGTTACACGCTAGAGTGCAATCGTGGGAAGATGCCCGGCTTGCCCGGTACGCTCTACGTCGTCGCCACCCCGATCGGCAACCTGGAGGACCTGACCTTGCGCGCGGTGCGCGTGTTGCGCGAGGTGGCCCTCATCGCCTGCGAAGACACGCGCCGGACGGCCCGCCTGCTGCAAGCGCACCAGATCTCGACTCCGATGACATCGTTCTTCGAGCACAACGAGCGTTGGAAGGGCGAGCGGATCCTGAGCCAGCTCCGTGAAGGCCGTGACGTCGCGCTCGTGTCCGACGCGGGAACGCCGGGGATCTCGGATCCGGGCTTCCGCCTCGTGCGCGACGCGCGCGCCGACGGCCTGGCCGTCGTGCCCGTGCCCGGGCCGAGCGCGGCGGTGGCCGCCCTGTCCGTCTCCGGGCTCCCCACGGACCGCTTCCTCTTCGTGGGGTTCCTGCCCGCGCGGACCCACGCACGCCGGCAGGCGATCCAGGATCTGGCGCGGCAGCGCGAGACCCTCGTCCTCTACGAGGCGCCGACGCGCGTGGTGGCCGCGCTGTCGGACATGATCGAGATCTGGGGCGACCGCGACGCGTTCCTGTGCCGGGAGGCGACCAAGGTCCACGAGGAGTACGTGCGCGGCTCACTGGCCGCGCTGCGCGCCCGCCTCGCGGAGCGGCCGGAGGTTAAGGGTGAAGTCGTGCTGGTGGTGGAAGGCGCGGCGGAGCCGACGGAGCCCGAAGCCGATTGCCAGGCCGTCTACGCCTCCCTGACCGCGCAGGGACTCACGCGGCGCGAGGCGGTGAAGGAAACGGCACGCCGCCTCGGCTTGCCGGCGCGCGAAGTCTACCGGAGAGTGCTGGAAACGGCCGACTAGAGCGGAGGCGCAATGGCGCAGCGATCTTCCTTGATGGGGAACGACGACTTCGGCGTGCTCACGCGGCTGGGGTCGGCGGCGATCGCGCGGCGGCTGGGCCGTGTCCTGGAGTTCATGCGCGTCCTCTGGGCCGTCGATCACGCGCTGCAGTCGACGTCGAAGTGGATGGAGGTCCGGCTGGGGGTCACGGGTCCGCAGCGGCTGGTGATCCGCATGATCGGGTGTTTCCCCGGCATCTCCGCCGGCGCGCTCGCGAACCTTCTCTACGTCCATCCCAGCACCCTCACCGGCGTCCTCCGCCGCCTCAGCGAGCGCGGAGCCATCCGCCGCAGCGCGGACCCCTACGACAGCCGGCGCGCGCTGTTCTGGCTGACCGCTCGGGGGCGGCGCGTCGACCGGCTGCGCTCCGGCACCGTGGAGGCGGCGATCACGCGCGCCCTGGGAAGAGCGCCCGCGCGCAACGTGGCGGCGGCGCGGGGCATGCTCGGACGCGTGGCCCTCGAGCTCGATCGTGAAGTCGCGGGGGCGGGCGCGGCGCCGGCTCAGCGCAGCGGGAAGGTGCGATCGGGGAAGAGCTCTTCCGGTCCGACCTTCCGCGAGAGGCGGAGCAGGACGGGCTTCATGAGGTCGCGCCGCTCGTAAAGCACGCCCAGGCGCTCCAGCCTGCGCTCCAGCTTCTCCGCCGCGGCCTGGTTGACGGCGACGAAGGCCGCCTCCGGCGCCGCGTCCACGGCGTCGCGGAAGCGGAAGAAGTACTCGGTCGTGGTCGGCCCCAGCTTGGCCGAGCAGGTCACCGAACCGCCGGAGAGGAAGTTGATCTTCGTCGCCAGGTAGAAATCCGTGTAGCAGGCGCGCACCCCCTCCGCGCGCAGGCCGCCCACGAAGCCGCGCCATTGGCGGTCCGCTTCACGCGCGCCGCCCGCCTGGGCGAGGGAGGCGAGCGCGCCCGTCGCGATCACGGCCACGAGCACGACGCGGCCGATCCGTCCGCTCAGCGCTTCCGCGAGCAGGACGGGCACCGGCGCCATCAGGAACAGGAGGTAGCGCGGGTTGCCGGGGATGTAGGGCAAGGCCAGCCAGGCGATGCCGAGGTTGACGGCCGTGAAGACGAGCATCAGCCGCCAGGCCCGACCCCGCTCGCCGCGCGCCGCGCGGGCGGCCCGGACGAGCCCGAAGGCGGAGGCGGCCAGGGCGAGGCACGCCATGGCCTTCAGCGCGTAGTCGAGGCCCGCCGGATACCCGAAGTCGTAGCCGAGCAGGACCGGGAGCTGGTCCGACAGGAGACGCCAGGCCTTGCCCGCGGACGGGACGGGAGACGACGATGACGACGACGTGATTCCCGGGAGGAGATAGGCGAACGACTCCCATCCGTTCGCCGCGTTCCAGAGGAGGCCAGGCAGGTCGCCCAGCGCGAAGCCGAGCAGAGCCGGCGGCGCGGCCAGGGCGGCATCGCGCGGCGACGCGAGGAGCAGGAAGACGGCGATGGCAACGGCCGGAATGACGGCGAGGATGTGGCACCAGAAGGCCAGGCCCACCAGGAGACCGACGGCCAGGGCCCATCGGGACCGCCGCGCCGGCTCGTCCACCCAGTGCAGGGCGAACACGAGGGCCCACGTGCCCAGAGCCAGGACCTCGACGTAGTTGCCGTCGTTGCTGAGGCTGTAGCGCGTGACGAACGCGGGCGAGAACGCGGTGAAGAGGCCGGCGGCGAGGCCTCGTGGCGACGGCGAGCGGCCGGGCGGCGCGGGGTCGGTGGCGGCGGCGAGGCGGTACACGGCGGCCGCGAACGCGGCGTAGAAGAGGACGGAGACGAGCGCGAACGCGCGCGCGGGATCGATGAGGGCGGCCAGGGGCGCGGTGAGGATCGCCTTCAGGCTGCCGCTGTACGGGACGTGGGGCACGAACACGTCGTGCGCGCGGCCGTCGCGGACGTCGAGGGCCATGATCCCGGAGAGAGCGCCGTCGGCGGTGACGTAGGCGGCCGCCCCCTGCCACGCCATGGGCAGGCGGAAGAGGATGGACAGCGCGACGACCATCCACATCCCGGAGTCCCGCGACCGCTCCTCCGAGAGCGCGGACGTGCGCCGCGACCACGCCCAGGCGGCCAGCGCGACGGCCAGCAGCACGGCGAGGAGCGCGGAGGGCACCGCTTCCATCACCCGCGGCCTCAGGGGCGCGGCGGCGTCGAAGAAGCGCACGCACAACAGGACCCAACAGACGGCGGCCACGGCGCCGTAGAGGATGCGCGACCGCTCAGTCACGCCGCGCCACGAACACGAGGTCGAGCGCATAGCGCGGAGCCAGCGCCCCCGCCGCGAGCAGGGCGCGCATCAGGGGGACGGCCCAGCTCCGATTCCACTTCCGCTGCAGCCGGTCGAGCTTGGGGAGGGGCGAGAGCCAGTTGAGGAGCAGCTCGAGGTGCAGGCCGGTCTCCGCGAGGATCGTGAACCCGTGCCCGCGGAGGAGGTCACGGGCTTCGTCGTAGCTGAGCTCGCTGAGGTGGTCGGGGCTGTAGGGCCGCTCCGAGCGATCCACCACGTTGGCCAGGCGGAGGCGGTTCGGCGTGGTGAGGACGAGAGTGCCGCCCGGCTTCAGCACCCGCCGGAACTCGTCGACCCCCGCCACCGGATCGGGGAGGTGCTCCACGAGCTCGCCCGCGAAGAGGCCGTCGAAGGTCGAGTCCCGGAACGGCAGCGGGTGGGCGTCGCCGACGACCCAGCGCACGGCGGGAAACTCCGCCTTGCGCGCGGCGAGGAGATCCAGGTCGACGTCCGCGGCCACGATCCCGAACGGCCAGTCGGGCCGGATCTCCGTGAACAGGCTGCGGCCGCAGCCGGCATCCAGCACCTTCGATCCCGCCGCGAAATGCCGGAGGAACAGCCGCTCGAGCTTGCGCAGCATGGCCGCGTGCAGCTCGTGCAGGAACGGCTCCGCCGGGGTGTAGCCGTGCTCGGCGTGGACGCGATGGTAGTAGGAGCGCAGGACGTCGGGATCGGCGACGCGTCCGGCCACGAACCGGTTCTCGAGCACGCGGCCGTCCCGCCGCAGGACGAGCTGGATCCCCACGATCGGATCGAACGTGTAGTCCGGGTTGGACCAGGAGTCGATGGCGGACACGCGGCGCGCGCCCGTCTCCATCCACAGCGAGCCCGGGCCGATATGGGTCAGGTCGATCCCGATCGTGCTCTCCGCCGGCCCTTCCGGCAGGGGGAACACCCAGTAGCCGACGTGCGTCTCGGGGTGTTTCTCGCGGAGATGCGAGTAGAGGTCCACCGCGAAGACGTGGCGCGCGCTGTCGCGGACGTCGCTGCGGAAGCGGACCTGCGCTTGCCGGCGGCTGAGGTCGACGACCGGCGTGAGGGGGATGATGCGCGCCATGGCCGCGGGCCCGGGCTAGGCGGCCGCCAAAGCGGTCCTTTCCGGTCCCACCGCGGCTGGGAGTCGTGAGACGAAGGTGTCGACAATGGCGGGCATGGGCGTTTCGCACCGAAAGGTAGCACCCCGCGCCGCGGCGACCAACCGGCGTGACCCAGCGCAATCGCTCTGGCGCTCGGGTTTGACACTCTTCTCGGCGGCGTGACAGACTTTTCGGATTCCACAGCGAAGGAAAGAGACGTGGGGATGAAGATCCTGGTCGTCGGGAATGGCGGCCGTGAGCATGCGCTCGTCTGGAAGATCCGGCAGAGCCCGCTCGTCAAGGACGTCTACTGCGCCCCCGGCAACGCGGGGATGACCGGCCTCGCCGACTGCGTCCCCATCGACACCTCCAACATCATCGAAGTCGCGGACTTCGCCCAGACCATCAGCGCGGACCTCACCGTCGTCGGCCCGGAGCTGCCGATGGTCCTCGGCATCGGGGACGAGTTCCAGCGGCGCGGGCTGTCCATCTTCTGCCCCAGCCGGTCGGCGGCGGAGATCGAAGGCTCCAAGGCCTTCGCCCGCGAGTTCATGAACCGCCACCAGATCCCCTCCCCGAAATACGTGATCTGCTCCTCTCGGGAGGAGGCGGACGAGGCGGTGAAGAAGGGCGCGCTCGGCTACCCGCTCGTGCTCAAGGTGGACGGCCTGGCCGCGGGCAAGGGCGTCGTGGTGGTCGAGAACAAGGCGGAAGCGCAGGCGGCGGTGGCCGAGATGATGTCGGACAAGAAGTTCGGCACCGCCGGGGCCAAGCTCATCCTGGAGGAGTTCCTGCCCGGCGAGGAGGTCTCGTTCCTCGTCTTCTCCGACGGCGCGCGCGTGGTGCCGATGGTCTCCGTGCAGGACCACAAGCGGGTCGGCGACGGCGACACGGGGTCGAACACGGGCGGGATGGGGACGGTGTCGCCTTCGACCAGCCTCTCCCTCGACATGCACAAGCAGATCATGCAGGAGATCATCCTGCCCACGATCGGCGGCCTCAGCGCGGAGGGCCGGCGCTACCAGGGCGTCCTCTACGCCGGTCTCATGGTCACGGAGAAGGGCCCGCGCGTGCTCGAGTTCAACGCCCGCTTCGGCGATCCCGAGACCCAGGTGATCATGGCCCGCATGCGCTCGGACATCGTGCCCATCCTCCAGGGCGTGGCCGAGGGCCAGCTCAAGGAGACCAAGATCGACTGGGCCAAGGAGGCGGCGGTGTGCGTGGTCGTCACCGCCCGCGGCTATCCGGACGCGCCGGAGACCGGAGATCCGATCAGCGGCCTGGAAGACCTGCAGGGGCTGAGTGACGTGATGGTGTTCCACGCCGCCACGGCCAGGCGCGACGACAAGATCGTGACCGTGGGCGGCCGCGTGCTCGGGGTGACCGCCCTGGGCGCGAACCTGGACGCCGCCGTGCAGCGCGCGTACGGCGCCGTGAAGAAGGTCTCGTTCGAAGGCATGCACTATCGCAAGGACATCGGACAGAAGGCGCTCGCGCGCCTGCACGCGCCGCGCTAATCCCGCCATGACCACTACCAATCCCGTCGTCGCGATCCTGATGGGCAGCGACAGCGACCTCCCCACCATGGCGGAGTGCGCGCGCGTCCTCGAGGACTACAAGGTGCCGTACGACATCCGCGTCCTCTCCGCGCACCGCAGCCCGGAGGAGGCGGCCGCCTACGCGCGGGAAGCCGCGGAGCGCGGCCTGCGCGTGATCATCGCGGGGGCGGGCGGCGCCGCCCACCTGGCCGGGGCCATGGCCGCCCATTCGACGCTGCCCGTGATCGGGGTCCCGCTCGACAGCTCGCCCCTGGGCGGGTTCGACGCGCTCCTGGCCACGGTGCAGATGCCGCCGGGCGTGCCCGTGGCCGCGGTGGGCGTGGGCTCGATGGGCGCGAAGAACGCGGGCCATCTGGCCGTCGCCATCCTCGCCCTCCAGGACGATGGGCTGCGCGCGCGGCTGCAGGCCAAGCGCAAGAAGATGGCGGAGGAGGTCGTGGCCAAGGCGGCGACGCTGCCCGACAAGCTCCGCAAGCTGCTCGGGGGCGCGTAGTCACGGCTGCCGGCGGGTCGCCGTCCGGCTCGCGCCTTCCCCTCCTCGCCATCGCGCTCGTCAGCCTGGGCCTGAACCTGGCCGGGATCACGTGGGGACTGCCCGCGCGCTGGCACCCGGACGAGAAGGCGGACGCGGCCGCGCGCATGGCGCGCGCCGGCACCCTGGAGCCGGACTCCTTCATCAACCCGTCCCTGCCCCTTTACATCGAATGGCCTTTCCTCTGGATCCAGTCGCGCGTGACCGGAGAAGGCGGGCGGGCGGCGGATCCGCTGCTCGTCGGGCGCGTCCTGTCCGCGCTGGCGGGCGCGGGAGCCGTATTCGTGATCGGCCTGGCCGGAGGACTCGTACGGCGCGACCTGGGCGCCCTCGCCGCCGCCGCCCTCGCCCTGGCGCCGGGCGTCGTCAACCTCTGCCATTTCGCGACCCCGGAGCCGTGGCTGCTGCTCGCGACCGCGGTCACCCTGCTCTTCGCGCTGGAGCACCTCCGTGGCGAACGCGGGATCGCCGCCCTCGGCATCGCCCTCGGCCTGGCCGCGGCCACCAAGTACACCGCGGCCGCGCTGCTCGTGCCCGTCCTCGTGGCGGTCTGTTTGCGGCCGCGCGCGGAGACCGAAGAGACCACGCGGGCGCACGCGGGCGTGGTCGCGCTCGCGGGCGCGCTCCTCCTCGCGATCGGAGTCGTGCTCGCGACCGGTCCCGGCCAGGCCCTGGCCGGACGTCTTCATCTCAAGGACGTCCGCCTGCTGCGGCCGGAGCACGCGGCCGGGTTCGTGGACTCGACGGCGCTGCTGCTGATGGCCGCCGGCGCCGCCCTCTTCGCCGTCGGCGTGGCGTCGCGGCGAGGAGCGAGCTGGGCCCGCCCGCTCGCCCGCCTCGACGTCATCCTCGTCGCCGCCGTGGCCGCCCTCGCCTTCGCGGCCGCCACTCCCTACGCCGTGCTGCGCCCGCAGGCGTTCCTGAGCGACCTCGCGTTCAACCAGCAGACGCGCCACGAGTACAAGGGCCTGGTCGGCGCGGCGACGTCGTTCGGGCCGTATCTCGAGCTGCTCGCGGGCGCGCTCACGGGGCCGCTCGCCATCACTGCCCTCGCCGGCCTCGTGGTCGGGGCCGCGCGCGCGGTGCGCGGCGACCACGGCGCGGCCGTCGTGCTCGGCGGCGCGCTGGCCCCGTATCTCCTCGTCGCGTCGTCCGGCCACCAGGCCATGCGGTTCCTGGTGCCGGCGCTGCCCGCGGCCGCGATGGCGGCCGCTCTGGCCCTGCGCGCGATCCCGCCGCCGCGCACGAGGGCGCCCCTGGCCGGTCTCGTCCTCGCCCGCGCGGCCCTGGGCTCCGCGCTCGTGGTCCGCCTCTTCTTCGTGGACTCCCGCTACGCGGCCGCGCGCTGGCTGGACGCCCACGTGCCCGCGTCCGCGGCCGTCGACCTGATCGCCAACAACCCCGGCTACGGTCCCGCGCTCCCGCCCGAGCGTGTGCGCGTCGTGCCCACCCTGTCGCGCGAGATGGCGCCGCCCGATCGCTTCGTCGCCGCCGCGGCCGCCTACCGCGACGAGGGCGGACCCTGGCTCGTGCTCACGGCGTCGTACTACGAGCGCTTCCTCGACCACCCGGATCAAGCGCCCGAGCGCGCGGCGTTCTTTCGGGACCTGCTGGAGGGACGCGGCGGCTACGACGTCGTCGCGCGCTTCCGCCAGGAAGGCTGGCGGCGGCCGCCAGCGGAGTTCCTCGATCCCGAGATCGTGGTGCTGAAGAAGAGCCCGGCGGCGGGTCAGCTGCCGACGCGATAACGCAGCACGTCGACCACGTCGTTCTTCTGCGAAACCACGTCCGCCTTCAGCGAGGCCCCGCGCGAGATCAGCGTGAGCCCGTCGATGTCGGAGATGCCGGGCAGCAGGATCAGCTCGATCTGCCGCCGGGGCCGCAACGTGTCTCCGGGATCGACGGTGAGGGCGCGCCGCCCGCGGTCGTAGGTGAGCCTCATGCCGACGAAGGCGCGATCCCCCGGCAGCACCGGTCCCGTGTAGCGCAAGACCACGTGCCCGTCGAACGTGTTCTCGTCCATGTCCTTGCTGAACTGCACGACGAAGCGGCTGTCCGGCGCGACCTCCGGGTCACCGTCGAGGGGAAGCGCGAACACCACCACCGGCGGCTTCCTGGGCTTCTCCGGCGGAGGCGGCGGAGGTTTGACGTCGGCCGTCGCCGAGGGCGGCGTGGTGAGCTGGATGCGCACCGCCTTGACGTAGGTGACGCCGCGTATCGTCTCCGGCTTGCCGATGACCTCGATCCACTTGCCCGTGTCGCGCTTGAGGCTGGCATCCAGCTCCCAGCCCGCGCCCTTGGGCTTCTTGCCCGAGACCCAGATCGCGTAGAGGTCGTCCTTGATCACCCAGTCCGCGGACGTGCGCTGGGTGCTGACCGGCAGGTCGCCGTAGAGGTTCCGGCCGCGGAACTTCCCCACCACGCGGATCATCTGGCCGTCGCGCTTGCCCGGGTGCGAGACCAGCTTCTCCAGCGAGACCTCGGGGGCCTTGATCTCGCCCGTGGGCTCCTTCTCCGGCGGGCCGGTATACGTCCAGAACTGGATGCCGTAGGGGGTTTGCTGTGCCGTTTGCCCCGAGCCGATCTCCAGGAAGACGCCGGTGACCTCCACGTCCCGGCCCATCATCTTCAGCGCCTCCTGCTCCCATTCCGTCGCGATCTCGCGCACGGGCGCGATGCGGATCTGGTAGAGGAGGCCGCGGAGCAGGTAGTTCCGCTGCGTGGTCTCGTAGCTGAGCTCGAGACGGCCGTGGGTGCGCACGGCGCGGTTCGTATAGGCCACCGACTCCTGGACGAGGTCGTCGACGGCGACGTCCACGGGCTTGCCGTAGAGGGCGTCGTACCGGTCGATGTCCTCGCCGACGGAGACCTGGGCGGAGGCCGGCAAGGAGGTCCCCAGGGCGCAGGCCGCGGTCAGGAAGACGGCCAGGGTGCGGGAACGCATGGTTCGAGTATAGGCTCCACCGTATTCACCACGTCAAGCGTTGACGGTCCCCGCGGCGGCCGGTAACATTTTTGGACTTCACCCCGCCGCCCCGGGAACCGCACGACAACGACAACGGAGGGACCATGGCCTCAGAGACGGTCGAGAAGTCCCCGGCCAGCACGTTCCGGCCCTACGTTCCCGACGACGCCAACATCGCGGAGTTCACGCCGCGGGCGGTGATCTTCGGGATGCTGTTCGGGATCATCTTCGGCGCGGTGACGGTGTACGTGGGCCTGCGCGCCGGCCTCACCGTGGCGGCCTCCATCCCCATCGCGGTGCTCTCCATCAGCCTCCTGCGGGCGATGGGCCGGGCCACAATCCTCGAGAACAACATCGTCCAGACCACGGGGTCGGCCGGGGAATCGGTGGCGGGGGGCGTGATCTTCACCCTGCCCGCCTTGATCTTCCTGGGCTTCCAGCTCGAATACACGCGCATCCTGCTCCTGGCGATCATCGGCGGGATCCTCGGCGTGCTGTTCATGATCCCGCTGCGGCGGCAGCTCATCGTCAAGGAGCACGGCAACCTCCTCTACCCGGAAGGGACGGCCTGCGCGGACGTCCTCATCGCGGGAGACAAGGGCGGCTCGTTCGCGAGCCGCGTGTTCTACGGGCTCGGCCTGGGCAGCGTCTACACGCTGATCCAGAACTCGAATGCCTTCGCGATCGTGCGCGAGACCCCGACCTACAACCCCAGCTGGCTGCCGGGCGCATCGCTGCGGGCGGCCACCACCTCCGAGTACCTCGGGGTCGGCTACATCATCGGCCCCAAGATCGCGGGCGTGATCTTCGCGGGAGGGGTGTTCTCCTGGCTGGTCATGATGCCCGCGATCAAGTTCTTTGGCAGCCTGGTACCCACGCCGATCTATCCGAGCACGATCCCCATCGGCCAGATGACGTCGGATCAGCTCTGGCAGTACTACATCCGCTACATCGGCGCGGGGGCGGTGGCCGCGGCCGGCCTCATCACGCTGGTCAAGACGGCGCCCACGATCATGGCCGCGCTGCGCGCGGGCGCCGCCGACCTCCGCAAGAAGGACACGGGGGTGGTCGCCAGCGGAGGCCGGACCTCGCAGGACCTCCCCATGACCCTCGTGCTGGTCGGCTCGGCGGTGATCATCGCCGTGATGTGGGCGTTCCTGACCTTCATGCCCGTGCCCGGCGCGCCCACCGGCCTTTTCGCCAACGTGATCGCCTCCGTGCTCGTGGTCGTGTTCGGCTTCCTGTTCGTGACCGTGTCGTCGCGCATTGCCGGCCTCATCGGCACTTCCTCGAACCCGATCTCCGGCATGGCCATCGCCACCCTCATGGCGACGTGCGCCCTCTTCCTGCTCGCGGGGTGGACGGTGGCCGCCTACGGCGCCCTCGCCCTCACCATCGGCGGCACCGTCTGCATCGCGGCCGCGAACGCCGGCAACACGTCACAAGACCTGAAGACCGGCTTTCTCGTGGGGGCCACGCCATCGGCCCAGCAGAAGGGCCTCTTCCTCGGCGTGCTCGCGTCCTGCTTCGCGATCGGCCTGACGCTCATCGCGATGAACAAGGCGCTCGAGAAGTTCGTGCCCGCGACCGTGGCCGTGGATGTGGCCCATCCTCCCGACGGTGTGAACGTGGAGGGCACGAAGGAGCACAACGGCCGCACCTACACCCTCCTGAACGTGATCGGGTCCACCACCATCGCCGAGGGCAAATACCTCGCGAACCCCGACACCGGTCAGGTCGAGCTGCAGTGGATCCAGGGAATCGGCAGCCAGGACGCGCCCGCGCCGCAGGCCCGCCTCATGTCCGTGGTCATCAACGGCATCCTCAACCGCAAGCTGCCCTGGGGACTCGTCCTGCTCGGCGTGTTCCTGGTGATCGCGGTCGAGCTGCTCGGGATCCGCTCGCTGAGCTTCGCGGTGGGCTCGTACCTTTCGATCGGCACGACGGCCGCGATCTTCTGCGGGGGCATCGTGCGCTGGCTGGTCGAGCGCAACGCCAAGACGAAGACGGACGACGAGGCGAGCCCGGGCGCGCTCTACGCCAGCGGGCTCATCGCCGCGGGCGGGATCGTGGGGCTCCTCGCGATCTGCGTGAAGCTGCTGGCGGCGGCCCAGGAGAAGGTCACCTGGCTCGGATGGTTCCCGACACAGTGGGGCAAGGTCGGCGAGGCGATCGGCCTCGCGGGCAACTCCGCGGTGGGCATGCTCGCGTTCGCGGCCCTCGCGTTCTCCCTCTTCTACTTCGCACGCAAGCCGCTGGAGAGCGCGCCCCCTACCCAGAAATGAAAACCCCGGAGGGCTTTCAGGCCCTCCGGGGGCGGTCAGCTGTTGGGATTCGCCAGACTCTTGCGGCCTAGCGGGCCCCCAGCCGGTTGGGACCGATCCGTCCCGGGTGGAGGCTATCCAGATGAAAAGTCTGCTCTAGATGTTCACCACTGGCTCGAGAACCTAAGCGTCAGCCACCTCGCGTGATGTTTGCCGACTGTCCACTGGACCACCTCCTTTCTCGCGTGAAACGAGTGTAGGAAGCGGCCGTTCTATGTGTCAAGGGAAAAGTACTACCAGTCGGGTGAGGCACCGGGACTGCTACCAACGGTTGTGTCGTGGCGGGAATTCGTCGGTTTTTGGACTTGACACCTTCGAAGGTGGCATGATAGCTTCCCGCGACGTCGCGTGCCTTCCAAACAATTGGCATTGAGCGACTTGGCGCAAATGGCCAGTCGCGTTCGAGAGGAATGAAACTCAAGGTCCTGGGCTGCTACGGCGGGAACATCCCGGGGCATGGGATGACCTCTCTGTTGCTGAACGACACGGTGGCCCTGGATGCGGGATGGGTGTCGGGCGCCCTCTCGCTGAAGGACCAGGAGAAGGTGAAGGACATCTTCATCTCCCACTCCCACCTCGACCACACGTGCACGCTGCCGTTCCTCATCGACAACAACTTCAGCGCTCCCGGCTTCTCGCTGCGCATCTACGCGATCCCGGAAGTGGTGGCGTCGATGAAGAACCACCTCTTCAACAAGATCACCTGGCCGGACTTCACGAGCCTCCCCAACGACCTCACGCCCGTCCTCAAGCTCGTCGAGGTCGCGCCCGAAGAGTCCGTCGTGGTCAACGGCCTGACCATCCGTCCCGTCCTCGTCTCCCACCTGGTGCCCACGACGGGCTTCATCGTCGAAGACAAGAAGTGCGCGATCGCCTTCTCGAGCGACACCGGCCCGACGCACCGCTTCTGGGAGATCGTGAACGGCCTCAAGAACCTCCGCGGCGTGATCACGGAGACGTCGTTCCCGAACGAGTTCCAGGACCTCGCGGACGTTTCCGGACACCTCACGCCCGCCGCCCTCGACCAGGAGCTCGGCAAGCTCAAGAGGGACGTGCCCGTCTACCTCTACGGCGGGAAGCCCAAGCACCTCAAGGCGATCAAGAAGCAGGTCGCCGCGTTGAAGCGCAAGAAGCTGACCTTCCTCGAGCAGGGCAAGACCTACCGCTTCTAGAGCCGCAGCCTCCCGAGGCTGACGAGACTCCCGGCCAGTCCCACCAGCGTCCCGCCCACCACGATGAGCGCCGCCATGGCCGGCGGCAGCACGATCGCCGTGCGTCCGAGCAGGTCGGACGTCGCCAGCAGGTCGCGCGAGAGCGCGTGGAAGATCCCCCAGAGGAGGCCGAGGGCCAGGACTCCGCCCAACCCGCCCTGGATCATCCCCTCGAGAACGAACGGACCCTTCACGTAGGCGGGGGCCGCGCCCACGAGCCGCATGATGTCGAGCTCGTCCTGGCGCGCGTACATCGTCAGGCGCATGACGTTCGAGATCGTGAAGACGGCGGCCAGGACCAGGATCGCGCCCAGGAACGCGCCCGCCCCGCGCACGAGCCGCACGGCGGTGGTCAGGCGCTGGATCCAGAGCAGGTCGTATTCGACGTCTTCGACCCCGGGCGCCTTCCGGAACGCGTCCACGAGGCGCTGCGCGTCCACGGCGGCATTGCGCGCGGGCTTGAGCGTGACCTCCAGCGCGGCCGGGAACGGATTCTCCCCGAGGTCCTCCGGCAGCGAGCGCATCTCGCGGAACAGGGCGCGGAAGCGCCGCAGGGCCTCCTCGCGCGAGATGTAGGCGACGGACTCCACGGCGGGATCCGCGCGCAGGGCGGCGGTGAGGCTCTCGCGCGGCGCCTCCGGGAGCTGGTCCTCGAGGTAGAACGTGACCTGGACCTTGTCGCTCCAGCGCGCGACGACGTCCGCGAGGTTGCTGGCCAGGGAGAGGAAAGCCCCCAGCACGAACAGGCTCACCGCGATCGTGATCACGGAAAGGCCGGTGATGAGCCGGCTGCGCCAGAGGCTGGTCAGGGCCTCCTCCACGAAATAGCGGAAGGCCCGGAGGACCATCATGAGTTTGGCGCTATCCCTCTTCCGAAGGGCGAAATTATAATCGGCGGAACGTGTCCGTCCTCATCGGGGTGGCCGGCGGCACCGGCTCCGGCAAGACGTCCTTCGCGAACCGGCTGCTCGAGCGGCTGCGCGAGGAGCGCTGCGTCACCGTGGCCCAGGACGCGTATTACAAGGACGGGAGCACGCTCGACCCCGCCGCCCGCGCCGCCATCAACTACGACCATCCCGACGCCTTCGACACGTCGCTGCTCATCCAGGACCTGCGCGACCTCAAGGCGGGCCGCCCGGTGCCGCACCTGACCTACGATCACGCCACGTACTCGCGCCGCGTGCTCCCGGACGCGCTGACGCCGCGCCCCGTGGTCATTCTCGAGGGCATCCTGATCCTGGCCGAGGAGCCCCTGCGGCGGCTCATGGACATCAAGCTCTTCATCGACACCGATTCCGACGTGCGGATCCTCCGCCGGCTGCGGCGAGACCTCAAGGAGCGGGGCCGCTCGTTCGAGTCCGTCGAGCGCCAGTACCTCTCGTCGGTGCGGCCGATGCATCTCGAGTTCGTGGAGCCGTCCAAGCGTTACGCCGACCTCATCGTGCCCGAGGGTGCGGAGAACGCGGTCGCCCTGGAAGCCGTGGTGGCGCGCGTGGACGCCATGTTGCGCTAGTCGCCGACGACGCGACCCCTCTCCAGCGTGATCACGCGCTTGCCCATGCGCTGGATCATCTCGCGGTCGTGGGTCGCGACGAGGACGGTGGTCCCGCGCGCGTTGACGTCCTTGAAGAGATCCATGATCTCGGTCGCCATGTCCGGATCGAGGTTGCCCGTCGGCTCGTCGGCGAGCAGGAGCATGGGCTCGTTGATGAGGGCGCGCGCGATGGCCACGCGCTGCTGCTCGCCACCGGAGAGCTGCAGCGGGTAGGCGTGCATCTTGTGATGCAGCCCCACCGACTTCAGGGCCGCGAACGCCCGCCGCTTCTGCTCCTTGACGGGCACGGCCAGGATGCGCAGCACGAAGGCGACGTTCTCCAGGATGGTCTTGCGCTTCAGGAGCTTGAAATCCTGGAAGACGACGCCGATGGAGCGGCGCAGCTCCGGGATCTGGCTGTCCGGGATCGCGGTGACGTTCCGCCCGCCGACCAGGATCTGCCCCTGCGAGGGGAGCTCCTCGCGGAAGATGAGCTTCAGGAAGGTCGTCTTGCCTGCCCCGGAGGATCCGGTCAGGAACGAGAACTCGCCCTTCTTGATGTGGAGGGTGATGTCGGAGAGCGCGGAGGACTCGCGGTCGTATTGCTTGTAGACGTGGAAGGCCTGGATCACCGCGGCGGGATTATAGACGGCGGCCGGGTCCCGCCGCGGGTATGATCCGGCCTGGTGCCGTTCACCTCGATTCCGCAGACGGTCCACGTGTGAGAGCGCGTTGGCCGCTGGGCGCTTGCGTCATCGGCCTGGCCCTGCCGGCTCTCGCGCCTGCGGCCCGGCAAGGCCCGCCCGTCTTCGGCGTGGCCGCGAACGTCGTGCGCGTCGCCGTCGTCGTGACGGCGCCCGACGGGAGCCTGGCGCGGGATCTCCGGCCCGCCGACTTCGAGCTGTTCGAAGACGGGCGCCGGCGCGAGATCGAGATGCTGCGGCGCGCGGACGGCTGGCCGGGCGAGGCTGCGCTCGGCCTCGATCTGCTGCTGCTGCTCGACCGCAGCGCCAGCATGTTGAAGAACCTCGCGGGCGCACGCACCACGGCGGCCGCCATGCTTTCCGAGATCCCGAAAGGTGATGCCCGCGGCGTGGTGGGGCTGGAGGGGGAGCCCGTGTTCTGGCGCGAGCCGCCCGCCGACCCGCTGGCCGTTCTTGACGCGGAGTCCAAGCCGGTCCAGGCCATGGTCGCCACGGGAGTCGACGCGCTGCGACCTGCGGCCGGGCGCAAGGCCCTGGTGCTCTTGAGCGACGGCGACGGCCTGGCCGGCACCCGCGCCTGGGCCGAGACTTTCCGGAGCATCAGCGCCTCCGACGTCACGCTCTACGTGATCTCGTATGCAGCCCACCTGGGCCCGAAGCCGCGCGTCGCAAGCGCACAGTCGAGGCTCGAGAAGCTCGCGGCGGCGACCGGGGGCGTCGTGCTCGACGGATATTTCCCTGGAGGCCGCGAGGCCGTCAGGAGGATCACCGAGGACCTGAGCGCCCAGTACATCCTCGGGTTCCAGCCCGCCGAGCCGGCAAAAGGCGGCTACCGGTCGCTGGAGGTGAAGGTGACCCGGCCGGGTTTCAGGGTCCGCCACCGCGATCGCTACCTCGCTCGGGTTCGCGATGAGACCCGCTGAACGACGGTCCAGACCCGGCGCGCGCGCGTGTTAGCGTGCCGACTGCCTCGCCGCCCAACGCCGCCCACATAAGGAGCACCGTATGAAGGCCGTCGTCATGCACGAGCACGGGGGACCCGAGGTCCTGCGCTACGAGGACGTCCCCGATCCCCTCGCCGCACCCGGCGAAGCCCTGGTCCGCGTCCGCGCCTGCGCCCTCAACCACCTCGACATCTGGACGCGCATCGGCCAGGCCGGCCGCATGGTCACGTTCCCCCACATCCTCGGCAACGACATCGCGGGCGAGGTCGTCTCCCTGCGCACGCCCGTGGAGGGGATCGCGCCCGGGGAGCGCGTGATGGTCTCGCCCGGCACGTCCTGCGGCCGATGCGCGCCGTGCCTCTCCGGCGACGACAGCTCCTGCCGCCACTACCGCATCCTCGGCTACCAGATTCCCGGCGGCTACGCCGAGCTCGTGCGCGTCCCCGTCCAGAACCTCATCTCCCTCCCCGGCCACCTGCCTTTCGAAGAGGCGGCCGCGTTCCCCCTCGTGTTCCTCACCGCCTGGCGCATGCTCGTCACCCGCGCGCACGTGCGCATCGGCGAGGACGTGCTCGTATGGGCGGCGGGGAGCGGCGTGGGCATGGCCGCCATCCAGGTGGCCAAGCTCCACGGCGCGCGCGTGATCGCGACCGCGGGCAGCGCGGCCAAGCTCGAGCAGGCGAAGAAGCTCGGCGCGGACGCGGTGATCGACCACCACACGCAGGACGTGGTGGCGGAAGTGAAGCGCCTGACCTCACGAAAGGGCGCGGACGTGGTCGTCGAGCACGTGGGCGCCGCGACCTGGGAGAGGTCGATCTCGTCCCTCGCCCACCGCGGGCGGCTCGTCACCTGCGGCGCCACCACGGGCGCCGCCGGCGCCACCGAGCTGCGCCACCTCTTCGCCAAGCAGCTCTCGCTGCTCGGGTCGTACATGGGGGGGAAGGCGGAGCTGCTCCAGGCCGCGTCCTTCTATTTCGCGCACAAGCTCAAGCCCGTCGTGCACACCGTGCTGCCCCTGGCGGAAGCGCGGCGCGCGCACGAGATGATGGAAGCGTCCCAGCACTTCGGAAAGATCGTGCTGCAGGTGGCGTGAGCCTCACTCCTTTTGCGCCCGCCCGCATCACCGCGGGCGGCCATCGCCAGACGCTGCTCGGCTATTGGGTCCGGCGCCACCTGCGCTGGGAGCCGCCCGCCGAGGACCTCGTCGTGGAGGTGGGCGAAGACGTGCGCCTGCTCGCGCGCGTGACCTGGCACGAAGGACGGCGTGAGACGCGGCCCGCGCTCGTGATCGTGCACGGCCTGGGCGGCTGCGACGCCGCCGGCTACGCCGTGGCCACCGGCCACCTCGCTTTCGCGCAGGGATGGCACGTGGCGCGGATGAACATGCGGGGCGCCGGCGACGCGGAGGCCCTGTGCCCGCGCCTCTACAACGCGGGGCTCGACGGCGATCTCCTCGCCATCCTGGGCGCCTTGGCCCAGCACACGAGCACGCTCGCCGTCGTCGGCTTCTCGCTGGGCGCGAACCTCGCCCTGCTCGCCCTCGCGCGCGGCGGTGACCGCGTCCCCGCCGGACTCCTCGCCGTGGCCGCGGTCTCGCCGCCGCTCGACCTCGCCGCCTGCGCGGACGCCATCGCCCGCCGGTCGAACCGCCTCTACCAGTCGTATTTCGTCCGCAACCTCCAGGCCGCCTACCGGCGCCGCCAGCAGCGGCGGCCGGACCTCTACGAAGCGGGCCGCGAGCTCGGGATCCAGACCATCCGCGAATACGACGAGGTGATCACCGCGCCCTACGGCGGGTACGCGGACGCCGCGGAGTACTACCGCCTGTCCAGCGCGGGCCCGCGGCTCGAGGCCCTCACCCGCCCTGCCCTCATCCTGGCCGCGCTCGACGATCCCATGGTCCCCGGCGATTCGGTCACGCGCTGGCCCTTGCCCGCCTCCGGCCTCGTGCGGCGCGAGATGACCGCGAGCGGCGGGCACGTCGGCTTCGTGGCGCCGACGATCGCGCCCGTCCGCTTCTGGGCGGCCGAACGGGTGATGGCTTTCGCCAACGGCGCACTCGGCCGGAAAGCGGAGGAGGACCGAACGATTCAACGCGCGACCGGTTAGCATGCTCCCGTGCTGATCCCCCTCCTGGTGATCCTGGCCCAGACGCCCGCGGCTCCCGAGAGCGTGCCGTCGCCTTCACCCGCCAGCGCCCGCATCTACGACCGCGTGAAGGCGAGCGTCGTGACCGTCGAGGTGCACTCGGGGAATCGCGAGGCGAAGAGCGCGCTCGGGAGTGGGTACGTCGTCTCCGCGCCGGGCGTCGTGGTCACCAACTACCACGTCGTCGAGTCGTTCCTGGCCGAGCCGGAACGGTTCGAGGTCCGCGTGCGCGCGGGGGCGGACAGCTTCCCCGCCACCGTGCGGGCCTTCGACGTCGAGAACGACCTCGCCGTCTTGTCCGTGCCGGGCCTGCGTGCGGCGCCGCTCTCCGTGGCGCCGGAGCTCCCCCCGCCCGGCTCTCCCATCGTGGCCCTGGGCAACCCGCACGGCCTCGGGCTCAGCCTGATCGAAGGCATCTTCAACGGGTTCGCGGCCAAGGGCGCGGTCGACCGCATGCTCCTGTCCATGCCCCTCAACTCGGGGATGAGCGGCGGCCCGATCCTCGACACGCAGGGACGCATCATCGGCACGAACGTCTCCGTCATGTACCTCTCCAACTCGCTCTCCTTCGGCGTGCCCGCCGCGAAGATCCCGTCCCTCCTGGCCGCGCCTCCCGTCGTCCTCGAGCGCGCGGCGTTGCGCAAGGACGTCACGCGCCAGCTCGCGGCCTTGGAGGCGAGCATGGTGCAGCGGGCGGTCGCGCCCTACGCCGCGCCGGGGGACGACATGGCCAGGGTCGGAGGGGCGGAGACCCGGCGGCCTCCCGAAGTGTTCGAGTGCTGGGACGACGTCGAAGTGCACGAGAAGCAGGGGTTGACCAAAGCGCGCTTCGGCTGCGACCTCCAGTTCACGCCTTCCATCGAAGACGTGGGACCGGTGGGCGCGATCAGCCTCCTCGTGGAGCACTTCCGCTCCACCGGCGGCCGCTACGGCTTCTACTCCCACCTCGAGGGCCACGGGCCGGCGCACCTGGAGGTCGAGGCGCAGGACCCCGAGGGAGGCACACTCTCCGCCCCCGAGTGCGTTTCCGACCGCGTTTCCGCCGGTACGCAGGTGTGGAAGACGACCGCGTGCGTCTCCGCCCTCGTCGAACACGTCGGGTTCTTCAACTACGACCTCGTGGCCACGACGGTGACCCATCCCAGCGTGGCCGCGTTCGTCGCCGTGCACATGACGGGCGTGCGCCCGGCGTCCTTCCGCACCTTCACCGAACGCGCGCTCAGCTCGACGCGCCTCGTGGACGCGCCGTGATCGCCGTCCGCGTCCTGAATCACGGCGTGGTGGTGCGGGAGCAGCTCCTGCCCGGGCTTCCCGTCCGCGTGGGCCGGGCGCCGGACAACGACTTCGTCCTCTTCGACCCCAGCGTGTCCCGGGCCCATGCCGTGATCGAGGCCGACGCGTCGGGAGAGCTGGTCGTGCGCGATCTCGGAAGCCGCAACGCCGTCCGCCTCGGTCCGCGTCCGGTGGCGGAGGCGCATGGGCGGCGCGGCGTGCACTGCCTGCTCGGCCGAGTAGAGATCGAGGTCGAGCTCCTCGGACTGGAAGACACGCTGGAGCTGCGGCCGAGCGACGTCGCCGGCCTCGAGCAGCGCCGCTCGATGGCGGACTACGCGCGGTACGTGGCCCTCGGCACCGCGGCCTGGCTGGCCATCGTGCTGACGGGCGCGGACCTCTGGTCGCCCTGGCAGCAGAACCGGACGGGCGTCGTCCTCGGCCACTTGTTGTCCGCGCTGATCACGCTGCCCGTGGCCGGCCTCGTGCTCCTCGGCTTCCTGCGGCTCGCCCGGCGGCGCGTGCGCATCGCCGATACGCTGCGAGCGTTCGCCGTGGCCGCCCTCGTGGTGGCGGGGTCGAAAGCGGTGCTCATCGGCGCGTATTACGCCTTTCCCACCGGCGCCTTCGCGACGGTCAAGCAGGTCGTGGAGGTCGGCGTGACGGTCTGGGCCGTCGTATACCTGGCGTCCTTGCGCCGCCCCGGCCGCAGCCTCTGGTTCCGAACGGCCTGGGCGGGCACGACGCTCCTCCTGATTGCCGGGTTCTCCGGGCTCGGGGCGCTGACCCAGCGGCGGATGGGCATGCCGCAGGTCGATCATCACATGCAACCGCCGCTCGCATCCGTGACCGGTCCTCACCGCTCCCTCAGCGACTACTTCGACCGGCTGGACGAGGCATCGGATACGGCTGCCGCGAATGCGGCGGAGGTCAACGCGAAGCACGCGGCGGCGCGGGCGGCCCGCGCGCAGACCTCGGCCAGCGCGGCCCCGCCGGCGTCACCCGCGAATTGAGCGTCGGCGTCGCCTTGGAGGTCAGGGCGCTCACGGCTGTTATCCAGCTATCCCGCATGGGCAGGGCGCTGCGTTCGTGCCGGCGCTTTGCGGTTGCCTGTTTCGAATCAGTTGGTTCCGGCTCCCAGCGATTCGCACTCGGTTGCTCGCTCGGGTTATCCAGCTATCCCGTTCTGGATAGTCCGGGTATCCTCGCGGGAGACTAAGTGTTGGACGGACCCACAGCATGAGAGGGGCTGGCGATGACGGCTGGTGAGCTACCGCCTGACCTGGCGGCGGAACTGCGGGCCTACATCGAT
>Ga0207648_10001038_pt1 | contig 31140 bp, 28 predicted proteins | sample KBSMisM32_FD_184310 | JGI IMG/M metagenome (GOLD analysis project Ga0207648, IMG submission 184310) | Miscanthus rhizosphere microbial communities from Kellogg Biological Station, Michigan, USA - KBS Miscanthus M3-2 (SPAdes) (version 2) | ecosystem: Host-associated > Plants > Roots >... | reverse complement strand
CCGAGGCCGATCCAGAAATCGGTGTGAACGAGCATTTCCATCGCAGCGCCGATTCTAGAACAGGCCGACGACTTTTCCGTCCACCAGATCGATCTTGTTCGCCGACGGCACCTTCGGCAGCCCGGGCATGGTCATGATGTCGCCGCAGATCATCACCACGAACTCGGCGCCGGCGGCGAGACGTACCTCGCGCACGTTCACCACGTGGTTGCTGGGCGCCCCCCGCAGCGCAGCATCGGTGGAGAACGACGACTGCGTCTTCGCCACGCACACCGGGAAGTGGCCGTAACCGTCGTCCTGCAGCTTCTTGATCTGCGCGCGCACCTTGGCGTCGGCGGTGACCTCGCTCGCGCGGTATACCTTTTTCGCGATCTTGTTGATCTTCTCCCATAGCGGATCGGCGTCCTCGTAGACGAACGCCGGCTTGGAAGGCTGCTCGCACAGGCCGACCACGATCTTCGCCAGGTCGGCCGCGCCCTTGCCGCCGTCACCCCAGTGGGTGGCGGTCACCACCTGCACGCCGAGCTTCTTCATCCTTTCGGTGACCAGCTTGAGCTCGGCCTCGGTGTCGAAAGTGAACTTGTTGATGGATACGACGCACGGGATGCCGTAAACATTTTGCACGTTGTCCACGTGGCGCTCGAGGTTGACCAGCCCCTTCTCCAGCGCGCCGAGGTTCTCCTTGCTCACTTCCTTCACGTCGACGCCGCCGTGGTACTTGAGCGCGCGCATGGTGGCGACGATCACCGCCGCGCTCGGCCGCAGCCCGGTCTTGCGGCACTTGATGTCGAGGAACTTCTCGGCGCCCAGATCCGCCCCGAAGCCGGCTTCTGTGACCACGTAGTCGGCGAGCTTGAGGGCGCTTTGCGTGGCCAGAACCGAGTTGCAGCCGTGTGCGATGTTGGCGAACGGCCCGCCGTGGACGAACGCCGGGTTGTTCTCCAGCGTCTGCACCAGGTTGGGCGCGAGCGCGTCCTTGAGCAGCACGGTCATCGCGCCGTGGCCGCCAAGATCGCTGGCTTTTACCGGTTTTTGCTCTCTCGTATACCCCACCACGATATTGCCCAGCCGCTTCTTCAGATCATCGAGCGAAGTCGACAGGCAGAAGATCGCCATCACTTCGGAGGCGACCACGATGTCGAAGCCGTCCTGGCGCGGATAGCCGTTGGCGGTGCCGCCCAGGCCGACGGTGATGTCGCGCAGCGCGCGGTCGTTCATGTCGAGCACGCGCTTCCACTGGATGCGGCGGATGTCGATGCCGAGCTCGTTGCCGTGGCTGATGTGGTTGTCGATCAGCGCGGCGAGCAGGTTGTTGGCGAGCTGGATCGCGCCGAAGTCGCCGGTGAAATGCAGGTTGATGTCCTCCATCGGCACGATCTGCGCGTAGCCGCCGCCGGCCGCGCCGCCCTTCACGCCGAACACCGGCCCGAGCGAAGGCTCGCGCAGGCAGATGATCGCCTTCTTGCCGATGTGGTTGAGCGCGTCGCCCAGGCCGACGGTGGTGGTGGTCTTGCCTTCGCCGGCGGGGGTCGGGCTGATCGCGGTGACCAGGACCAGCTTGCCGTTCTTCTTGCTCTTGAGAGTGTCGAGGTATTTCAGCGACACCTTGGCCTTGAAATGACCGTAAGGCTCGAGGTGCTCCTCGGCGATGCCCAGCTTCTCGCGCGCCACCGCGGCGATGCGCTGCATCTTGGCTGCCTGGGCGATTTCGATATCGGACGGCATTGGACGTTCCCTTTCGTGGAAGCCGCGATTCTGTGTGACGCCACTGCAGACCGGCCTTGACAGAAATCAACAAGAAAGCGTCAGGCCGTTATCAGGGTCTGTCAGGCCCGTATCAGGGCGTGTCAAAGCGAGCACTGAGTCACGGCGGCGGCCTCTTGCGTCGGGCACCTTGGCGGCGTTTCAGCGATTCGTTCAGCAACTTAACTAAACGGAGAAGGGGAAAATCATGAAGAAGCTCAAGGTGATGGTGGCGGTGGCGGCAGCGACGATGATGATGTCGGCGGCGATCGGCCAGGATGCAGCGGCCGACCTCAGGGCCGAGATCTCGATCCCTGGCGAAAGCCTGGACAGCGGCCTCGGCCAACTGTCCTCGACCTATACCGCGGCGGAGTACAACACGCAGGGCTGGGTGCGCGGCGAAAGCCTCGACAGCGGCCTGGGCGAGCTCGACCAGACCTACACCGGCGCCGAGTACATGCCGGCGAACGCGGAACTGGTATCCAGCGAAGACCTCGCCAACTGGCGCTGCAGCACCTGCAGCTAACTAACACTCAACAATAAAAAGCACGGCGGAGCGGCCGGCACGGCCGCCCGCCAACGGAGAACACCATGAGATTCGTCAAGACCGTGGCGGCGGGCGTCACACTCGCCGCGATTGCTTTCGGTGCGCAAGCACAAACCCCGGGCGTCAGCTCGAGCACCATCCTGATCGGCCAGTCGGTGCCGCTCACCGGTGCCAACGCGGAGCTCGGTCACGACATCCGCAACGGCGCGCTCGCGTATTTCACCAAGCTGAACGAAGCCGGCGGGGTCAACGGGCGCAGGATCGAGCTGGTCTCGCTCGACGACGCCAACCAGGTGCCGCGCTCCGAAGCCAACACCATCGAGCTGGTCGAGAAGCGCAACGTGTTCGCGCTCTTCGGCTACGCCAGCGCGACGCTGTCGCGCCCGGCGCTGCCCATCGTGGAGAAGCACCGCGTGCCGTTCCTGTCGCCGTTTACCGGCGCCGACCCGATGCGCGTGTTCCACAAGCAGGTCTACAACATGCGCGGCAGCTATGCCGAGGAGCTCGACAAGATCGTCGAACACTTCGTGCCGCTCGGCGTGAAGCGCTTCTCCATCGTGCACTACGACGACGTGGTGGGTAAGGAAAACCTGACTGCGGTCGAGCGCGCGCTCAAGAAGCGCAACCTGGCCGTGGTGTCGGTGGCGGCGTGGAAAGACCGCGCCAAGCCCGACATCGACGGCGGCCTGAAGGAGGTCATGAAGGGCCAGCCGGACGTGGTGATTCTCACCACGCTCTACAAGGCCACCGCCGACTTCGTGCGCGCCGCGCAAAAGGCCGGGTTCCACGCACAGATGGCGAGCAACTCGTTCCCGGGCGCGAGCCCGCTGGCCAAGGAGCTCGGCTCCGACGGCGCCGGACTGATCGTCGCCACCGTAGTGCCGCCGCCGACCAAGCGCTCGCAAGCGATCGTGCAGGAGTACCAGGCGGCGATCGAGAAGCAGCTCGGCAAGAAGGAGTTCTCCTTCACCTCGCTCGAAGGTTATATCGCGGCCAAGGTGACGGCGGAGGCGATTCGCCGTGCCGGGCCGAAGCTCACGCGTGAAGCCTTCCAGCATGCGCTCGACGGCATGAAAGGCTACGACGCCGGCGGCTATATCGTGAACTTTTCGCCGAGCGACCACAACGGCAGCTCGTTCGTCGAGCTCACCGTGCTCGGCCGCGACAAGAAATACAGCTACTGACATGCAGATCGCACGGTCAGGGTGTGTGAGGCGCCAATCAGGACTTGTCAGGCCGAGCAGTGCATCACAGCACGGGCCGGCCGCGGCGCGCACGCTGTAGCTGCAGTCCCGAATAGATCAGACAAAGGGGAGGTAGTCGTGAAGAAGCTCAAGGTGGTGGCGGCGGTGGCGGCGGCGCTGATGATGTCCGCGGCCTACGGCCAGGACGCTGCGGCGGATCTGGCGAGCCAGATCTCGATCCCCGGCGAAAGCCTGGACAGCGGCCTCGGCCAACTGTCCTCGACCTATACCGCGGCCGAGTTCAACCGGTCGGGCTGGGTGCGCGGCGAAAGCCTCGACAGCGGCCTGGGCGAGCTGCCGGCGACCTACACGGCGGGGGAATTCATGCATGTGGGCTGGGTGCGCGGCGAAAGCCTCGACAGCGGCCTGGGCGAGCTGCCGCAGACCTATAACGCAGCCGAGTTCGCACCCGACGTAAAGGTCGCGGTGCGCGCCGTAGCACGCTGAGGGTAAGTCTTCTCCGTCGGGGGCGGTCGTCGCGAATCCGGCCGCTCCCGTTTTTTTTCTGCGGGGCTACTTGACCAGCAGGACGGGGATGTCCGAAATGTGCAGCACCTTGCTCGCGGTCGAGCCGATCAGCGCCTTGCCGAGCTCGCCCATGCCGCGGGTGCCGATGTAGATCAGGTCGCAGCGCTTCTCTTTCGCGTGCTTGACCACGGTTTCGGCGACCGGCCCGACCAGCACGCGCGTCTGGTAGCCGATGCCGGCAGCGTCGAGCTTCTTCTTCGCGGCGCCGAGCATGCTCTCGCCCTCTTCCCGGTAGTAGCGCTCGAGCTGCGCCTTGTTGGTATGGGACACCCTGGGCACCGGCAGGTGCACCGCGAGTAGCTCCACCTGCGGCTGGTCGCGATACCAGTCGCTGTGGTCGATGAGCAGCTGCACCGCCTTGAGGGAGGCCTTGGAGCCGTCGACGGCAACGAGGATCTTCATCCGTAGATTTCGTCGAGTGTACGTCCCTTGCCGTAGCCGGGGTCGCCCGGTTTCGCACCGCCGCGGGTCACTTTCACCGCGCAGTACTTGAACTCGGGGATCTTGCCGAACGGGTCGAGCGCCGGGTTGGTGAGCATGTTCGCCGCCGCCTCATAGAAGGCGAACGGAATGAACACCGCGCCGCGCGGCGTGCCGGCGTCGGCGCGCGCATAGAGCGAGATCTTGCCGCGACGCGACTCGACGGTAACCACATCGCCAGGTTTTACCTGGAGTTTCTGTAAGTCATCCGGGTGAAGCGATGCCACGGGTTCAGGCTCGATCGCATCCAGCACGCCCGCGCGGCGCGTCATCGCGCCGGTATGCCAGTGCTCGAGCTGGCGGCCGGTGATCAGCACCATCGGAAAGTCACCGTCCGGACGTTCGTTGGCCGGGATCAGGTCGGCGGGCACGAACTTCGCGCGCCCGGTGGGGGTGGGGAAGTGGGTGGTGAACACTACCGGCTGCCCCGGATCGCCCTCGTGCTCGCACGGGTAGGTCACCGAGGAGTCTCGCTCCAGCCGCTCCCAGGTGATGCCCTTGATCGAGTCCATGCAGCCGCGCATCTCGTTGAACACCTCTTTCGGATGCTGATACTTCCAATCGAGGCCCAGGCGCCGGCCGAGCTCGACCAGGATCCAGAAATCCTCGCGCGCCTCGCCCGGCGGCTCCACCGCCTTGCGGCCGAGCTGCACCATGCGGTCGGTGTTGGTCACGGTGCCGGTCTTCTCCGGCCAGGCGGTCGCCGGCAGCACCACGTCGGCGAGGTAGGCGGTCTCGGTGAGGAAGATGTCCTGCACCACCATGTGCTCGAGCTTCGCCATGCCGGCGCGCGCGTGCTCGACGTCCGGATCGGACATCGCCGGGTTCTCGCCCATGATGTACATGCCGCGGATCTTGCCGTCGTAGGCGGCATTGACGATCTCGACCACCGTGAGCCCGGGCTTCTTGTCGAGTGGCATGCCCCAGAACTTCTCGAAGCGCTTGTTCGCCTCGTCGGTATTCACGCGCTGGTAGTCCGGATACATCATCGGAATCAGGCCGGAATCGGAAGCGCCTTGCACGTTGTTCTGGCCGCGCAGCGGGTGCAGGCCGCTGCCGGGCTTGCCGACCTGGCCGGTCATCAGGCAGAGCGCGATCAGGCAGCGCGCGTTGTCGGTGCCGTGCACGTGCTGCGAGATCCCCATGCCCCAGAGGATGATCGAGGCCTTGGAGGTGGCGAAGGCGCGCGCGCACTCGCGGATGGTCTGCGCCGGGATGCCGCAGATCGGCGCCATCTTCTCCGGTGAGAAGTTCTTCGCGTTTTCCTTTAAAGCTTCAAATCCACTGGTGCGATCGGCGACGAACTTCTTGTCGACCAGATCCTCGTCAATAATCGTGTGGATCATCGCGTTCAGCAGGGCCACGTCGGTGTCGGCCTTGAACTGCAGCATGCGCCAGGCGTGGCGCGACAGGTCGCTGCGCCGCGGGTCGGCGTAGATCAGCTTGGTGCCGCGCTTGGCGGCGTTCTTCAGCCAGGTCGCCGCCACCGGGTGGTTCGAGGTCGGGTTGGCGCCGATCAGGAAGATCACCTCGGCGTTCTCGACGTCGTTCACCTGGTTCGACACCGCGCCCGAGCCGATGCCCTCGAGCAGCGCCGCCACCGACGAGGCGTGGCACAGGCGCGTGCAGTGGTCGACGTTGTTGGTGCCGAAGCCGGCGCGCACCAGCTTCTGGAACAGATAGGCCTCTTCGTTCGAGCCCTTGGCCGAGCCGAAGCCCGCCAGCGCGTACCGATCCTGGTTTTTTATCTTGTTCAAACCTGAAGCCGCAAGATCCAGGGCTTCTTCCCAGCTCGCCTCGCGGAACACTTCCGACCAGTTCGCCGGGTCCACCGTGAAATTCGCCGACTTCGGGAAGCCCGGCTTGCGGATCAGCGGCTTGGTCAGGCGCTGCGGGTGGTGCGCGTAGTCGAAGCCGTAGCGGCCCTTCACGCACAGCCGGTTGTGGTTCGACGGGCCGTCCTTGCCGTTGACGAACTTGATGACGTTCTGCTTGGTGTTGACGTGATAGGTGAGCAGGCAGCCGACGCCGCAGAACGGGCACACCGAGTCCACGGTCTTGTCGATGGTCTCGAGCCCGACCTCGCGCGCCGGCATCAGCGCGCCGGTCGGGCAGGCCTGCACGCACTCGCCGCAGGCGACGCAGGTCGACTGACCCATCGGGTCGTCGAAGTCGAACACGATCTTGGCTTCTGATCCCCGCCACGCGTAGCCGATGACGTCGTTCACCTGCTCCTCGCGGCAGGCGCGCAGGCAGCGCGTGCACTGGATGCAGGCGTCGAGGTTGACCGCGATCGCCGGGTGCGACAGATCGGCTTTGACCTGCGCCCTGGCCTCGAACCTCGGCTTGCCGACCTGCATCTTCTTCGCCCAGGTGTCGAGCTCGTTGTTCTTCGTGTACTCGGTCTCCGGCATGTCCGAGAGAAGGAGCTCGAGCACCATCTTCTGCGACAGCACCGCGCGCGGGTTGTCGGTGGTGACCTCCATGCCTTCCCGCGGGAAGCGGCAGCAGGAAGGCGCGAGCGCGCGCTCGCCCTTGATCTCGACCACGCAGGCGCGGCAGTTACCGTCCGGGCGCAGCCCGGGCTTGTAGCAGAGGTGCGGGATCTCGACGCCGTTCTTCTTCGCGCACTCGATGAGGGTTTCGTCCGGGCGGCCGACCACCGTCTTGCCGTTGAGCTTGAACTCGATCGGCATCATCGCGAGCTGCTGGGTGCTTACCCGTTCCATCACCCTACCTCTTGCGGAAAATATTTCATCACCGTCAGCGCGGGATTGGGCGCCGCCTGCCCAAGGCCGCAGATCGAAGCATCCATCATCGCTTGGGAAAGCTCCCCGAGCAAACGCTGGTCCCACTTTGCGTGCTCCATCAGCGTCAGCGCCTTCGCGGTGCCGACGCGGCAGGGGGTGCACTGGCCGCACGACTCGTCGTGGAAGAACTTCATCAGGTTGACCGCGGCCTTCGCCGCCTTGTCCTGGTCGCTGAAGATGACGATCGCCGCCGAGCCGATGAAGCAGCCGTGCGGCTGCAGGGTGTCGAAGTCGAGCGGAATGTCGTTCTTCGCGGCCGGCAGGATGCCGCCCGAGGCGCCGCCCGGCAGGTAGCCGTAGAAGCGATGGCCATCGAGCATGCCGCCGCAGTACTCGTCGATCAGCTGCTGAATCGTGATCCCGGCGGGCGCGAGGTGCATGCCCGGCTTCTTCACCCGGCCGGAGACCGAGAACGAGCGCAGGCCCTTGCGGCCGTTGCGGCCCTGCGAAGCGAACCACTGCGCGCCCTTCTCCACGATCTCGCGCACCCAGAGCACCGTTTCCATGTTGTGCTCGAGCGTGGGCCGGCCGAACAGGCCCACCTGCGCGACGTAGGGCGGCCGCAGGCGCGGCATGCCGCGCTTGCCTTCGATCGACTCGATCATCGCCGACTCTTCGCCGCAGATGTACGCGCCCGCCCCGCGCCGCAGATGGATCGGCGGCAACGCGCACGGCGGGTTCGCCTTGAGTTTCCTCAGCTCGGTTTCCAGGATTTTCCGGCAACCGGCGTATTCATCGCGCAGGTAGATGTAGATCTCGCCCACGCCGGCGCACCACGCCGCGACCAGCATGCCCTCGAGGAAGCGATGCGGATCGCGCTCGAGATACCACCGGTCCTTGAAGGTACCCGGCTCGCCTTCGTCGATGTTCACCGCCATCAGGCGCGGCTCCGGCTCGGCGGACACCAGGCGCCACTTGCGCCCGGTGGGGAAGCCGGCGCCGCCGAGGCCGCGCAGCGCCGAGTCCTCCATGATCTTGGTGATCGCGTCGCGCGTGTGCTTGCCGCCGAGGCAGTCGGCGATCAGCTTGTAGCCGCCGGCTTTCTTGTAGGCGGCCAAGTCGAGGTACTTCGTTTCCGGGCAGGTGAGCTGCTGCTTCTCCACCGCCCTCTTCACGGACTCCACGGTGGCGTTGCCGATCGGGTTTTGTCCCACCACCACGCACGGCGCGACTTCGCAGCGGCCGACGCACGGCGCGTGCAGGACGCGAACGTCTTTCCCCAGGTTCATCTTCAGCAGTTGCTGGGCCCCGGCGAGCTCGCAGGCGATCGAATCGCACACCCGCACGGTCAGCGCGGGCGGCGGGGTCTCGCCTTCCTTCACCACGTCGAAGTGGTGATAGAACGTCGCCACCTCGTACACCTCGGTGAGCGCGAGTTTCATCTCCTGCGCGAGCGCGGCGAGATGCGCCGCCGAAAGGTGGCCGTAGCGGTCGTTGATCTTGTGCAGATGCTCGATCAGCAGGTCGCGCTGGCGCGGTTCCGTCCCGAGCAGCGCGCGCACTTCGTCCAGAGCCCGGGGATCGACGACCCTGCCCTTCGGTGTCGAACGGACTTTTCCTTTGCCTTTCATCACTGTGCCTATTATCGGGCAGACGGCGCGGACCGATTCTTGACTGCGGTCAAGCTAGACTTGGGGCATGAAGACCAAGCCGCTCGGCCGCACTGGACTCCAGGTTTCTCAGCTCTGTTTCGGCACCATGGCGTTCGGTGGCGATGCCGACGCCGGCGAGGCGGCACGCATGTACCGCGCCGGGCGCGATGCCGGCATCAACTTCTTCGACACCGCCGACCAGTACAACGCGGGTAAATCGGAGGAAATCCTCGGCGAGCTGATCCGTGGCCACCGCGACGACCTGGTGATTGCCACCAAGTGCTTCAACCCTACCGGCAGCGATGTCAATGCGCGTGGCGCGAACCGGCGGCACGTGCGCCGCGCGCTCGAGGCCAGCCTGAAGCGCCTCGGTACCGATCGCGTCGACATCCTGTTCCTGCACCACTACGACGCCCTCACGCCGCTCGAGGAGCACATGCGCTCGCTCGAAGACGTGGTGCGCTCGGGGAAAGCGCTCTATGCCGCGGTCAGCAACTATTCCGCCTGGCAGACGCAGGCGGCGCTCGGCTACCAGGAGCGAAACGGCTGGGCGCGACTCCAGGTCATCCAGCCGATGTACAGCCTGGTGAAACGGCAGGCGGAGGTCGAGCTGCTGCCGATGGCCCAGGCGAACGGCCTCGGCGTGGTCGCCTACAGTCCCGCCGGCGGCGGGCTGCTCTCCGGCCGCTACCTGCAGGCTGGCGCCACCGGGCGCCACACCACCAACAAAATGTACAAGGTGCGCTACGGCGACGAATGGATGCACGAGACCGCGGCCAAGTTCGTCGGCTTCTGCAAGGAGCGCGGCTGGCACCCGATCAGCGCCGCGGTGGCCTGGGTCGGCGCGCACCCCGCGATCACCGCGCCGATCATCGGTGCGCGCAGCCTGGATCAGCTGCGCGCGTCGCTCGACTCGGTGAAAATCGCCATCACGCCGGAGGTGCGCTCGCAGATCGCCGCGTTTTCGCGTACACCCCCGCCGGCCACCGACCGGACCGACGAACAGAAGTAATTATTTCCAGTAATCGAAAAGAGGACCCACGGGACCGTAAACAGGATCAGCCGGGGGCAACGGTACTTCAGCCACTGCCGCCGCGTTCTTCGCGCCACGAGCGAACGGCGGTATGCAGGTGTCCGGGTGCTGTCCTTCGGGATAGGCGCCCACCACGCCGAGCGAGCCCTTCGACGAGAGCTTCTTGTGGCCGGTGCCCGCCGGCAGCACGATCACATCGCCCGGCTGCGCCGTGACCGTGACGCCTTTGTCGCCGCCGAATTTGACCGTCACTTCGCCGCTGTAGATCCCGAGCACTTCATGGCCGTTGCTGTGGAAATGGTGGAACGGGTGCACGCCGTTGCGCCACGCCGGCGGCCAGCGGTGAAGCGCGAAAATCTTCTCGAATTCCTCGGGCACGGGGTAGGCCACCGCGCCCGGATAGATCAGCAGCGGCCAGCGCGGGTGGTTGGGGATCGCCCCGTCCGGCGCGAGCAGGTGCGCGATGACGTTCACAGCGCTCCGGCCACCACCGCGCCAAAAGCGCCGGTGCCGAGCTTGCCGCCCAGGTCCGCGGTACGCGTCTGCGGATTTTCGAGAACTCGATCGACGGCTCGTGAAATCGCCGCGCCGGCCTGACTGGCGGCAGAAAATGCCCGCTGCGCGCCGATCCACTCCAGCAGCATCGCCGCCGAAAGGATGAGCGAGGTCGGGTTCGCCCGGTCCTGCCCGGCGATGTCCGGCGCCGAGCCGTGCTGCGCCTGCGCCGTGCAAAGGTCGTCGCCGGCCAGCACCGAGCCGGCGAGACCGAGGCTGCCCGAGAGTTCCGAGGCGAGGTCGGACAGGATGTCGGCGTACATGTTGGTGGCGAGCACCACGTCGTAGCGCTCAGGGTGGCGCGCGAGCTTCGCCGCCATCGCGTCGACGATCTCTTCCTCCAGCTTCACCTCCGGAAATTCCTTCGCCACCGCGCGCACGCTGTCGAGGTACAAGCCGTCCGTCATGTGGAAAACGTTGGCTTTGTGCACGGCGGTAACCAATTTTTTTCTTTTCCTCGAGAGCTCGAAGGCACGGCGGGCAATCCGCTCGCAGGCGAATGCGCTGATCTTGCGCACCGACAGCGCCACGCCCGGCACCGGCATGAACTCGCCCGTGCCCTGGAACATGTTGCGGTCCGAGTAGAAGCCCTCGGTGCACTCGCGCATGATCACCAGGTCCATCGCGCGGCCGAGACCCGGGACGCGGTTACGCGCCGGGCGCACGTTGGCGTAGAGGTCGAGCTTGACGCGGAACAGCGCCGAGGGGTTGAGGCCGCCTTGGTCGGCGGGCGGATAGTGCAGCTGGTCGAGCGGGCCGAGGATCACGCCGTCGACTTCGCGCGCGCGCTCGAGCGTGCCGTCGGGCAATGTCGTGCCGTGCTTCTTGTGCGCATCGAGGCCGATCGGCCGGTGCTCATACTCGAGCCCGAGCTTGAACTTCCGGTTGGCGGAATCGAGCACCGCCAGCGTCGCCCTGGTGATTTCCGGTCCGATTCCGTCGCCGGGGAGGATGAGCAATTTCATGGCGCAAGGGTAACCGCCTCGGGTAACCTTTGTCTCATGTGCCGCGCGCTCCTCTACCTCGGCGAGCCCGTGCTGCTCGACAACTTCCTCTACCAGCCGGACTCCGCGCTGGTGCGCCAGTCGTATATGCCGAAGATGCTCAACCTGCTGAACCTCGCCGGGTTCGGCCTGCGCGCGTGGGATCCGGCGAGCAACGCCCCCGAGCGGCCCTACTCCTACTACTCGCAGCAGCTGCCGGTGTTCGACCGCAACCTGAAGCACCTTGCCGAGAAAATCCAGGCCGCGTGCCTGCTCGCCCACGTCCGCGGCGTGGCTTATCACACGCGCGTCGAGATCTCGCTGCAGAACTGCCACCCGTTCCATTTCAGCAAGGTGCCGCTGGTGCTGGCGCACAACGGCGACCTCGCGCGTTTCGTCGAGATGAAGCCGCTACTGGCCGGCGAAATAAAGCCGGTATTCCTCTCGCAGATTCACGGCACCACCGACAGCGAATGGGTCTACGCCCTGATCGTGTCGCAGCTCCCGGACCCTTATCGACACGCGGGTAGCGACGAGCTCGCGAAAGCCATCGAGCGCACCATCGACATCATCCGCGACGCGCGCAAGAAGCTCGGCATCACCATCAGCTCCTCGCTCAACCTGTTCATCGCCGACGGCAGCCAGATCGCAGCGGCGCGCTACTGCTTCGACTTCGGCCGTTACCCGACCGCGGAGGCCGCGCGCCTGCACGAGGCAAATCTCAGCTACCTGAGCCTCTGGTACACGGCCGGTCGCAACTACGGGCTGCACGACGGCGAATGGAAGATGACCGGCGGCTCGGACAACGCCACCTCGATCCTCGTCGCGTCGGAGCCGCTCACGCGTGATACTGCCGCCTGGGTGGAAGTGCCGGAGTACGCGCTGTTCCAGGCGACCATCCGGAAAAAAAAGCCGGTGGTCGCTATCCGGGACCTCAACTAGTCACGCACCTTCGTCCAGCGTCCAGACGATCTGGCTGGCGAGCACGCGTTCCAGCGCTTCGCTTTCCTGGTCCGCGCTGCGCAGCCGCGCCAATGAAATGAGCCGGGTCAGATGGCGGTTGGTCTGGCCGAGCGACACGAGCAACGTGCCCTGGATCGCGCGGCGCAGCCGCGCTGAAGCCGGGCTGCTGCCGAAGTAGAGGCGCTCGAAGTCCTTGCCCGCAATCTCCAGGAGCAGCGCGTCCTCGCATACCAGGGCATCGGAGCCGTGCTTGCCCTTTTCCAGGGCGCTCATGTAGCCGAGGATCTGGCCGGGGCCGAGCACGGCCATGCGGCGCTCGCGCGTAGCGTGGCGCGCGCGGATCTCGACCGCACCCCGGAGCACGATGTAGACCGCGCTCGAGGCTTGGCCGTGGAAGAAAACGGCGTGCGCGCGCGCCAACTCGAGCAGGCTGCCGGCGGCGAGGATTTCGTCGATCTCGGCGGCGTCGAACCCTTCGAAGATCGGCAGGTGCGGGAGAAACGGCCGCACGTCGAACTCGGTTTTTTTCGTGCGCCCGGCTTTTGCCAGCGGATCGGCCTCGCGCTCCGCACCCGCTTTCGGCTTGTCTTCCGGCGACGCGACCTCGAGCACCCGCGCGTTGAGCTGGCGCAGCTTGTCGGAGAGCGCGAGCGTCAGGGCGTGCTGCATGCGCAGGGCGGCCGGGATGCGCTGCGCGACCAGCGAGCGGAAGTCATCGCGTTCGATGAACCAGCCGTTCAACTTTGTCGTGGCCGTCACGGTGGCGGTGCAAGTGCCGCGCTCGACCAGCGCCATTTCGCCGAACACGCCACCGGCGTCGAGCTTTGCCACGGTCAGCTTTTCGCCGCCGGGCATCAGGACCGTGGCCTCGCAACTGCCGTCTTTCAGGAGATAGGCGCCGCGCGAGGCATCGCCGTAGCGGATCAGGCGCTCGCCCTTGGCGTGCGTAATGGGGCGGGCCACTGCCATCAGCAGGTCGCGCGCTTCGCGGTCCAGGCGATCGAGGAACGTTTGCACGCGGAAAGTCTACTTTAGGAAATGCAGGTTCAGCCGTGCTTTGGCGTGGCTCGGATCGAACAGCAGCGCAGCCTCATACTCGTCGCGCGCCTCCTGGGTGCGTCCGGCGAGCTGGTAGGCGTAGCCGAGATTGTTATGCCCGCGCGCATTCCAGGGCGCAAGCGCAACGCTGGATTCCCACAGCACGATCTCGCTGCGGTAGTCGAGCTGGCGGACGATGCTTGCCGCCGCGAAGAGCACCGCTACGCCTGCAAATGCAAAGTTGGGAAGGTGGCGTAGCTGAATACAGAGGGCGAGAAACAGACCCCACGAAGCAAGGTAAAGCTGCCGATCGTTGGCGACGTCGAGCCGCGGCACGATCGAGTTGGTCGGCGCGAGCTGCAGGAAGAACCACAGCACGCCGAACGCGATCCAAGGGCGCCGACGCAGGTTGGCGATTCCAATGGTCAGGAGAACTGCAAGAAGAAAAGCTTGAAAGACAAGCGCGGGTGTCCAGTCGGTGAGCGTCGGCAGCGCAGGGTCGATGTTGTAGCCGTGCAGCGAGATCAGCCGCAGCACCAGGTAAGAGATGCCGCCGACCTGCGTAAGAAGATTGTCGGCGAGGCCGCGCTCGGCGTAGCCGTAGGCGACCAGGTCGAAGTAGCGCTGGTTGAACAGAAGGAACACGCCGCCCGCCAGCAGCAGCGCCCAGTGAGCCCATTGGCGGCGCACGATCTCGCGCCACGCCGGCCGCTCGCTGCGGCAAAGCTCGCATAGCAGCAGCGCCGCCGGCAGCGTGACCGCGGTTTCGCGCGTCGCAACCGCAAGGACGAAAAGCACGCTCGAGATCGACCAGTGCACGCCGCGCAGATACGCGAGCATCGCGGCGAGATAGAAAAGCGCCATCAAAGAGGACGAGCGACCGCTGATGTAGGTGACCGCTTCGCTCGCGGCGGGGTGGAGCGCGAAGAGCAACGCGGCGATCAGTGCGGCCCTACGGTCTCTGAACAGCTCTTCGCCGATGAGAAACAACAAGAGCGCGTTCAGAGCATGCGACGCGATGTTGAGCAGATGAAAGCCACCGCCCAGGGTCCAGTTCAGCGTGTAGCTAGCCTTCAGCAACGGCCGCACGCCGCCGCCCCAGCGCTCGGCGAGAGCGCTCCACGAGTGCACCGTGTCGTAGTGGACGATGACGTTGTAGTCGTCGAAGTGGAACACGCCCCAGAGCGACGGCAGATACGCGGCAGCCGCGACTCCGGCGACGGCGAAAGCGGCTCTCATTGCGACCGTTATCGCGCGGCGGCGAAAGCGCGGTCGAGCAGCCCGACCGCGTTCCACCAGCGGTTGGGCGCATTCAGCAGCACCGCGAGCACGCGCACGCCGTCGCGCTCGGCAAGCGCCACCAGGCAGTTGCCCGCCCCCTCGGTGTGGCCGGTCTTGAGGCCGATCGCGCCGTCATAGCGCCCGAGCAGGGCATTGGTATTGCGCAGGGCAAAGGTGCGCTCGCCATCCAGGGTCTTGAAAGAAACTCTTTCCAGGCGCGCCAAGCGCATGTACTCGCCATGCTTCATGACCTCCTCGGCGAGGCGCACGAGGTCGGCCGCGCTCGTGTACTGGTCGGGGTGGTCGTGGCCGCACGGATCGGCGAAGCGCGTGTTGGCCATGCCGAGTGCTGCCGCCCTCTCATTCATTTTCACGATGAACGCGTTTCTGGAAGGACCCAGGTGCTCGGCGAGCCCCCGGCACGCATCGTTCGCAGAACGCACCACGGTCGCCGTCAGCAGGTCGCCCGTCCTCAGGCGCTCGCCCGTCTTGAGGCCGATGCGCGTGCCGGTGGCCTGCAGCACGCCGCGGCCGAGCGTCACCGGCTCGTCGAGCTTGCCGCGCTCGAGGGCGATGAGCGCGGTCATCATCTTGGCCAGGCTGGCCGGTGCCAGCCGAGCGTCGGGCTGGCCTGCCCAGAGCACCACCCCGTCCCGCTTCACCAGGTAGGCGCCGGCGATCCAGGGATACGGATCGTCAACGGCCCGCGCCGTGCCTGCGGCCAGGCAAGCGACGGCGAGGACGAGCCTTAGCATTTACCGGCCGAACAGTCCCTTCAGCTTGTCCATCCCCTTGCTCACTCCCTGTTTCACCTGATCGGTGGTACTTGCGGGCGGCTTCTCAAGACTGGCCTGCGCCAGGTAGGCGGTACAGAAGTCGTTGTACTTGCCGCCCATCTTCGAGGTGTAGTCGCGCCCGACGCAGTTCTGCTGGGCGATCGGCTTCGCCTCCGCCAGGCAGTAGCGGCCGAGGAAGGAGAGCGCTTCGGTCTTCGCCGCCTTCGGGCATTCCGCCGCCTTGATGGAGGCGGTGGTGACGCCGCAGCCCTGCGCGATGGTCTCGTCGCCTCTCGCCTTGAGGAAGCCTTCCTGCGTCTGGAAGCGCTTGCAGTACTCGGCGATGCGCGCGTTGCAGCTCTTGGTGATCTCCGGGCTCATCTTGTTGTAGGCGTCCATGCTCGACTTGCAGTTCGGGTCGTTCTTGTTGATGCGGCACTGGCCGTGGACGCCGAAACCCCGCCAATCCATGTTCTGCGCGGCCGTCGCGCACTGCTTGATCTCCCGGTCGGCGAACTCCTTCTGCTGCGCGGCGCCGGCCGCCTGCATGGCCGCCACGTCCTTGTTGATCTTGTCCATTTTCGCGTCGCGCTCCTTGCGCGTGGCGACCGCGTCGCAGGCGCCGACCTTGCGCCCGGTCTGCGTCATGGTCATGTCGCCGTCCTTCTTGCTCTTCAGCGACATGGTGCTCTTGAACTCGGTGCGCGCGGCGTTGAACTGCTGGTCGATCACCATGGTGCTGCCGTCGCTGCAGCTCATGCTGATGGTGGTGCGGTTGCCGCTCTGCTTGCGGTCGGTGACCTTGCAGTCCTTCTTGTCCCGGCCCTTCTGCGCCTGCGCGGCGCGCTCCGGATCGTCGCCCTGGCAGACGCGCTGCGCCGGCATCATGCCCGCGGGCATGCCGGGCATGCTCATGGTGATTTCCCACAGCTCGCCGGAGCCCTGCGCCACGGCAGCAAAGGGCAGCGCCACCAGCACGGTGGCAAGAAAATGCATTCTCATATGAGACTCTCCCTGTTCTTGCTTATTCCGAATTAGCCCGAGTGTACACTCGCCCCCGCGTGGACCAGGCTGCCTCTTCCATCGATCCGAACAAAGTTTTAACGCTAGTCGCCGCCGTGGCGCGCGAAGCGCGCCCGCACGTCGAAAGCTACGTCACGCTCGACAGCTCGCTCGAGCGCGAGCTCGGCCTCGACAGCCTGGCGCGCGTCGAGCTGGTGCTGCGCCTGGAGCGCGAGTTCGTCACCAGCCTGCCCGAGCAGGCGCTCGCCTCGAGCGAAACGCCAAGGGATCTGTTGCGCTTCCTGCTCGCCGCGCAGGGCCAGGCGCCGCAGAGCGCCGACCGCACGGTGGCGAGCCTCGCGCAGATAGCGCCAATGAGCGAGGGCGTTCGCCCGCCCGATCACGCGCAGACGCTGATCGAGGCGCTCGAGTACCACGTCGAGCGTCAGCCGGATCGGCTGACCGTATTTCTCTACGAGGACAAAGGCGAGCTGGAGATCACCTACCGCATGCTCTGGGAAGGCGCGCTCGCCTATGCTGCGGGCCTGACCGCGGCCGGCCTGACGCCGGGCGCGACGGTGGCGATCATGCTGCCGACCTCGAAGGAATACCTCTACTGCTTCTACGGCACGCTGATCGCGGGCGGGATCCCGGTGCCGCTCTATCCGCCCGCGCGCCTCTCCACCATCGAGGACCACCTTACGCGCCACGTCGGCATCCTGAAGAGCTGCGGCGCGGCGATCATGGTGACCATCCCCGAGGCAAAGCCGATCGCGTGGCTGCTGCGTGCGCAAGTCGAGACGTTGCGCGCGGTGCTGATGCCGGCGGATTTTCCCGCGAAAGAAAGCTTCACGCCGGTGAAAGCGACGCCCGGGCAGACCGGTTTTCTGCAATACACCTCGGGCAGCACCGGACAACCCAAAGGGGTGGTGCTGACGCATGCCAACCTGCTCGCCAACGTGCGCGCGATGGGCAAGGCGGCGCGCGCGACCTCCGCCGACGTGTTCGTGAGCTGGCTGCCGCTCTACCACGACATGGGGCTGATCGGCGGCTGCTTCGCGACCATGTATCTCAGCTTTCCGGTGGTGCTGATGTCGCCGCTCGCGTTCCTCGCGCGCCCCAGCAGCTGGCTGCGCGCCATCCACCGCCATCGCGGCACGATCTCGGGCGGGCCGAATTTCTCCTACGAGCTGTGCCTGCGGCGCATCCCGGACCACGAGCTCGAGGGGTTGGATCTCTCGAGCTGGCGCTTCGCCTTCAACGGCGCCGAGCCGGTGAGCCCGGAGACCATGATCGGCTTCAGCCAGAAGTTCTCGAAATACGGCTTCAACCGCAATTCGATGTCCCCGGTGTACGGCCTGGCGGAATGCTCGGTGGGACTGGCGTTCACGCCGCCGGGCGAGCCTTGGGAGGTCGATCTGCTCGACCGCGAGATCTTCTCCTCGAGCGGCGATGCCGAGCTGGCGCGCGCGGGCGATCCTTCGCCGCTCAAGGTGGTGTGCTGCGGGCGCGCGATCCCGGACCACGAGCTGCGCGTGGTCGATGCCGCGGGGATCGAGCTCGCCGACCGGGCGGAAGGCTCGCTGCAGTTTCGCGGCCCCTCGGCGACCAGCGGCTATTACCGCAACCCCGAAGCGACCAAGGGCCTGTTCGACGGCGAGTGGGTGAACACCGGCGATCGCGCCTATCTGTCGGACGGCCAGCTCTACCTCACCGGGCGCGAGAAGGACATCATCATCCGCGGCGGCCGCAACATCAGCCCCTACGAGCTGGAAGAAGCGGTCGGCGACATTCCCGGCGTGCGCCGCGGCTGCGTCGCGGTGTTCGGCAGCCAGGACGCGGCGAGCGGCACCGAGCGCATCGTAGTGCTGGCCGAGACGCGCGAGCGGCGCGGCGCCGCGGAAGGCGACATCAAGAAGAAGATCAACGATCTCGCCATGAGCCTGATCGGCGCGCCGGTGGACGATATCGTGCTCGCGCCGCCGCACACCGTGCCGAAAACCTCGAGCGGCAAGATCCGCCGCGTCGCGGCGCGCGACTATTACGAGCGCGGCCCCGATTCGGTAAAACCGCAGGCGGTATGGCTGCAGTTCGTGCGCCTCGCCCTGGCCGGCGTCGCGCCGCAGATCAAGCGCGGCTGGCGCGTGGTGCGCGGCTTCGCCTTCGGCGCGCGCGCCTATGCCGCGTTCATCCTCACCGCGACGCCGATCTTCGCCATGGCGATGACGAAGAACGTGCCGCTCACCTGGAAGGTGGGCGGCGTGATGACGCGGCTCTTCCTGAAGCTGTCCGGCATCCCGTTCCTGGTGCGCGGGCGCGAGAATCTTCCGCCTGGCCCGGTGGTGCTCGCGCCCAACCACACCAGCTACCTCGACGCGCTGGTGCTGATCGCGATCTTCGGCCCGCGCCGGTTCTCGTTCATCGCCAAGCGCGAGTTCCTCGACAACTGGGTGATGCGCACCCTGCTCTCGGGCTTCGACACGGTGTTCGTCGAGCGCTTCGACGTCCAGGCTGCCGCCGAGCACGCCGACGAACTGGCTGAGGCGGCGAAGGCCGGCAAGTCGCTCGCCATCTTTCCCGAGGGAACGCTGCTGCGCCGGCCCGGGTTGCTGCCGTTCCGCACCGGCGCGTTCCAGGTCGCGGCGCAAGCCGGCATTCCGGTGGTGCCGATCGCGCTACGCGGTGTGCGCTCGGTGCTGCGCGACGGCACCTGGTTCCCGCGCCGCTACCCGATCGCGGTCACCATCGGCGCGCCGATCGCGCCCGAGGGCAACGACTGGAATGCCGCCGTGAAGCTGCGCGATCGCGTACGGGCGGAAGTGCTGAAGTACTGCGGAGAAGCGGACGCTTCCTAGGCGATGGTTCCGTCCACGCAAGTGACCGCGTGGCCGCCGAGGTAGACGCCCTCCGGCCTGACCCGCACGGTGACGCGGCCGTCGCGTCCCATCTGCATTCCCTGCCGCGCCACATATTCGGCGCCGAAGCGCTTCTCGACGAAGGCGGCGACGCTCAGGTTGCCGGTGCCGCACACCGGGTCCTCCGGAATGGCGTGCGCCGGCGCGAACGAGCGCACGTGGATCGCGCTCGCGGATTCGCCTGACACGGCGAACACCGTGGTGCCGGATGCGCCGAGCTTCAGGCTCCACTCGGCAATCGCGCTCATGTCGGGCTTCAGGTCGGCGAGCGCGCGCGCATCGCTCATCTCGCCTACGACCCACACCGGCCCGACATCGACCTTGATCACCTTGCTGCCGGGAAGCAGCGGGATCGATGGAATCTGCCCGTCCAGGCGCTGCAGCTTCGGCGGCGGGCCTTTCAGAAAAATCCTGCCGTCGTCCTCGAGCGAGAGCTCGATCAGGCCCGCGCCGCATTCCTGCACGAGTTTTCTTTTTCCGGAAACAAAACCCGATTCCAGCGCAGCGTGCGCCGAGCCGATGGTCGGGTGGCCGGCGAACGGCAGCTCGTGCCGCGGCGTGAAGATGCGCAGCCGGTAGTCCGCCTTCGAGGATTTCAGCAGGAAGGTGGTCTCCGACAGATTGGTCCAGCCGGCGATGCGCTGCATCTGCGCGGCGTCCAGCTCCTCGGCACCGATCACCACGGCGACCGGATTGCCGAGGAACGGCTTGGCGGTGAAGACATCGACCTGCTTGAAGCGAAGGCCCATGGCGCAATTATTCGCGCCGTGGAGAAATTAGACCAGCACCAGATCTACTTCAGAATTCGCAGCAAATTGTGATGCGCGTCGGTGAACACCGGGATGCCCTTGTCGGCGATCTCCTCGCTGCCCTCGGCCAGCGCGGGCCAGGACAGCAGCTTGACGTTGCGCGTCACGATCACCTGGTCGGTGGAGGAATACCAGTATTCCGCGCCCTCCGCGCCCTCCGGCAGATCCGCGACGTTGACCGCCTGCAGACCGAACTCGGCGGCCAGGCCCTTCACCACCGGCAGCAGGTCGATGAAGCGGTTGGTGGCCTGAAACACGATGACGCCGTCGGGCTTGAGGTGCTTGAGGTAGATGGCCATCGCCTCGCGCGTCACCAGGTGCATCGGGATCGAGTCGCCCGAGAAGGCGTCGATGCCCATCACGTCGTACTGGCGCGGCGCCTCGCGCTCGAGCGACAGTCGGCCGTCGCCGAGCACGACTTCGCTCTTCGCCGGCGTGTCCTTGAGGAAGGTGAATTCGCGCCGTGCAATGTCGATCACGCGCGGGCTGATCTCGTAGAACACCAGCTCGTCGCCCGGCTTCATCCACGCCGCGATCACGCCGGCGCCGAGGCCGATGACGCCGACCTTGAGCGGCTTCTTCGGCTGCATCTCGCGCAGCGAGGTGAATACGCGCCCGTAACCCGAGCCCGGCCCGAAATAGTCGGCCGGCGTATTGCGGAACGAATCGCCCAGCAGCTGGCCGCCATGCATGATCGCGCCGTGGTACATCGAGCGGTACGGCACCGGGCTCGGATGGTCGGCGGTGCGCACCACGCCGTAGAAATCGCGCTCCATCACCCGCACGCCCTCGGTGTAGTCGTACACCCCGCGCACCACGAAACCGAGGCTCACCAGCGCCACGACCGCTGCGCTCCAGCGCCACGCGCCGCGCATGGCGAACGCCAGCACCGCGGCGAGCAGCACGAGCGCGATACCGAGCTCGAAGTAGCCCGACAGCGTGAGCGGCGCGACGATCGCCACCAGCACCGCGCCGAGCGCGCCGCCGAGCGAGATCATCAGGTAGAAGCGCGTCAGGTGCCGCGGATCGGGCTTGAGGCGCGCGAGCTCGCCGTGGCACACCATGCAAGCGACGAACATCCCGACGAAATACAGCGGCGCCGCGATCTGCAGGTCGAGCGACGGGATCGCCCACGCCATGGCGGGAATCAGCCCGCCGAGCGCCGCAATGAACACCGGGCGCACGTACCAGCGCGGATGGTCGAAGGCGAGGATGAAGGTGACCAGGTACAGCGCGAGCGGCAGCACCCACAGGAACGGCACGCTCGCGATGTTCTGCGTGATGTGGTTGGTGACCGCGAGCAGCATCACCGAGCCCATCGCGGAGAGCAGCAGCCATTGCACCTGGTCTTTCGTCGAAAGCGGCTGGGCCGGCGAGGCCGCAGGGGTTTCCCGGGAATCAAATCCGTTCATGGAAAGCCACGCCGTGACGCCGCACAAGACCGCGAACCCGGCGAACAGGAACGACCACGCCCAGCCCAGCGTGGTCAGGTCGAACGCCGGCTCGAACAGCACCGGGAAGCCGAGCAGCGCGAGCAGTGAAGCAAGGTTGGAAAGCGCGAACAGGCGATAGGGCACCACGGTCTGGAAGCGGCGCCAGTACCACGCCTGCAGCAGTGGCGTGGTGGTCGACAGCAGGAAGTACGGCAAGCCGATGGTTGCACCGAGCAGCAGCAGGATGCGCAGGATCGGCTGCTCGTCGCCCTGCGGCTTCCAGCTGGTGGAGGCGAGGATCGGCAGGCAGGCGAGCGAAACCACGAGCAGCGCGACGTGCAGCATCGCCTGGCGCCGCGGCCCGAGCCTGGTCGTCAGGTCGGCGTAAGCATAGCCGGCGAGAAGAATGCTCTGGAAGAACACGAGGCACGTGGTCCACACCGCCGCGGAGCCGCCGAACCACGGCAGGATCTGCTTGGCGATGATCGGCTGCACCAGGAACAGCAGGAACGACGAAAGGAAGATCGTGGCCGCGTAAGGCAGCGTCGCGACCAGCGGAGTGCGTGCGGCTAGGGTCTGAATTTCAAGGCTCTCTTTTCAGTTCCAAGCAACGCTGCAGCGGCCAAGCCGTTGACAGCTACTTCTTGAGGACCGACTTCAAGGTCTTGCCCATTTCCGCCGGGTTGCGCGTCACCTTGATGCCGCACTCCTCCATCACCGCCAGCTTCTCCTGCGCGGTGCCTTTGCCGCCGGAAATGATCGCGCCCGCGTGACCCATGCGCTTTCCCGGCGGCGCGGTGATGCCGGCGATGAAGCCCACCACCGGCTTCTTCATGTGCGTCTTGACCCACTGCGCTGCGGTCTCCTCGTCCGAGCCGCCGATCTCACCCACCATGATCACCGCCTCGGTCTGCGGATCGTCGTTGAACATCTTCATCACGTCGATGTGCTTGAGCCCGTTCACCGGATCGCCGCCGATGCCGACGCAGCTCGACTGGCCGAGGCCGAGCTCGGTGAGCTGGCCGACCGCTTCGTAGGTGAGCGTGCCGGAGCGCGACACCACGCCGATCGGCCCGCGCTTGTGGATGTGCCCCGGCATGATGCCGATCTTGAGCTGGTCGGGCGTGATCACGCCCGGGCAGTTCGGGCCCACGAGCAGCGTGCGCTTGCCCTTCATGCGGTGCTTGGTGCGGATCATGTCGCGCACCGGGATACCCTCGGTGATGCAGATCACCAGATCCAGGTCCGCGTCGACGGCCTCGTCGATTGCCGATGCCGCGAACGGCGGCGGCACGTAGATCACCGAAACATTGGCGCCGGTCTGCGCCTTCGCGTCCTTCACCGTGCCGAAAATGGGAATGCCTTCGAAGTTCTCGCCGGCCTTCTTCGGGTTCACGCCGGCGACGTAGCACGCCTTGCCGTTGGCGTAGGCGCGGCCGGTCTGGGTGTGGAACATGCCGGTCTTGCCGGTGATACCCTGGGTCATCACCCGCGTGTTCTTGTCGATCAGGATGCTCATTTTTTCTTCTTCGCCTTCTTGGTTTTCTTCACCGGTGCTTTCTTCTTCGGCTTCGGCTTGGGCTTCGGTTTCTTCTTCTGGATGGCGCCGACGACCTTCTTGGCCGCATCCGCCATGTTGTCCGCCGAGATGATCGGCAGCCCGGAGTCCTTGAGGATCTTCTTGCCGAGGTCCTCGTTGGTGCCCTTCATGCGCACCACCAGCGGCACCGAGAGCTTCACTTCGCGCGCGGCGGCGACCACGCCGGCGGCGATGGTGTCGCACTTCATGATGCCGCCGAAGATGTTGACCAGGATCGCCTTCACCTTCTTGTTCGACAGCATGATCTTGAATGCCGCAGTGACGCGCTCCGCGGTCGCGCTGCCGCCGACGTCCAGGAAGTTGGCGGGCGAGCCGCCGAACAGCTTGATGGTGTCCATCGTCGCCATGGCGAGGCCGGCGCCGTTCACCATGCAGGCGATGTTGCCGTCGAGCGAGATGTAGTTCAGCTCGTACTTGGAAGCTTCGATCTCGAACGGGTCTTCCTCGTCGAGATCGCGCATCGCGACGATATCGGGATGGCGGAACAGCGCGTTGTCGTCGAAGTTGAGCTTGGCGTCCAGGGCGACAACCTGGTTTTTCCCGGTCACGATGAGCGGGTTGATCTCTGCCAGGGACGCGTCGGTCTCATCGAAGCACTTGTACAGTCCCTTGAAGATCGCGCGGCCCTGCGCCACCGATTCCTGCGGAATGCCGATGGCGAGCGCGACCTCGTCGGCGTCTGCATCGCTCAGGCCCTGCACCGGGTCGATGAACACCTTGTGGATCTTCTGCGGCGTCTTGGCGGCGACTTCCTCGATGTCCATGCCGCCCTCGGAGGAAGCCATCAGCACGACCTTCTGCGTGCCGCGGTCGACCACCATGCCGACGTAAAGCTCCTTCTTGATGTCGGCGCCTTCTTCGACCAGCAGGCGGCGCACCTTCTGGCCTTCCGGGCCGGTTTGATGGGTTTTCAACTGCATCCCTAAAATGGAGGAAGCCAGTTTTCGAACTTCTTCGACCGACTTGGCCACCTTCACGCCGCCGCCCTTGCCGCGGCCGCCGGCGTGGATCTGCGCCTTCACCACCCAAACCTTGCCGCCCAATTTATTGGCCGCCGCGACCGCCTCGTCGACATTGAACGCGGCGAAGCCGCGCGGGGTCGGCAGGCCGTACTTGCGGAAGATTTCCTTGCCCTGATATTCGTGGATTTTCATCGTCGTTCTATCGTCGGCGGGAAGCCGCTGGCGCGGCATTGACGGCGATCAAGCGCTGCCGGCCGCCTTGGGTTTGCGGTGCCACTTCGGGTACCACTTGCGCACCGTTTCGCTGGTGGTATCGAGCGCGTGGCACTGGTCGAGCTGGAACGGCTTGCGGCCATCCTCGCGTTCCTCCGGCATCTCGCCGGCGAAGGTCTGGATCGCGGCGGTGGGAAAGCTGGCAAGCATCTCGGTGAGGTGGGTGCAGCCCTTGACCCCCGCGAACAGCTGCTTGGTGTTTTTCCTGAAATCCCGGATCAGGTTCAGGCCGATCAGCTTCTTGTAGGCGGGGGCGATGTTCTCGCAGCCGCCGGGATACGGCACCGCATCGGAGCTCGCCACCGCGTCGAGCACGGTGAAATGCCGGTCGATGGTGAGGCGCAGCCACATCTCGTGGATCGGCTGCCCGGCGCGGCGCACGCCGGTCTTCATCGGGTTGTCGTGGCTCTTGACGTCGGTGAGGTGGCCCTCGATGTCCCACAACCCGTCGCCGCGCTTGTAGCCCTCGAAGCGAACGCGCCGCGTATGGCGCAGCTCGCGCTCGACCTCGGTGACCGGCAATGCCATAGGGCGCGGATTCTAACCAAAGTAGAATCGTCTTGGTGCGTTACATCCTCGCCCTCGACCAGGGAACCACCAGCTCGCGCGCCATCCTGTTCGACGAGCACGGCAAGCCGGTCGATACCGCGCAGCGCGAGTTCCGCCAGATCTTCCCGCAGCCCGGCTGGGTCGAGCACGACGCGAAAGAGATCTACCAGACCCAGCGCGACACCGCGCGCGAGGTGCTGCGCCGGACCGAGGTCCCGCTCAAGGACGTGATGGGCATCGGCATCACCAACCAGCGCGAGACCACGATCGTCTGGGACCGGCAGACCGGCGAGCCGATCCACCACGCGATCGTCTGGCAGGACCGGCGCACCGCGCCGCAATGCGCGGAGCTGAAGAAAATGGGCGCCGAGGGCCTGGTGCGCGAGCGCACCGGCCTGGTGATCGATCCCTACTTCAGCGGCACCAAGATTTCCTGGCTGCTCGACAACGTTCCCGGCGCGCGGGCGCGCGCCGAGCGCGGCGAGCTCGCGTTCGGCACCGTGGACACGTGGCTCACCTGGCATCTCACCGGCAACCGCACGCACGTCACCGACGTATCGAACGCGTCGCGCACGATGTTGTTCAACATCCACATGAACGACTGGGACGAAGAGCTGTTGCAGCTGCTCGACGTGCCGCGCGCTCTCCTGCCCGACGTGCACCCGTCGACGCACGCCTTCGGCATGGTGCCCGCCGCCATGTTCGGCGAGCCGCTGGTGATCGCCGGCATCGCCGGCGACCAGCAGGCGGCGATGTTCGGCCAGGTCTGCCACCGCGCCGGCATGGCGAAGAACACCTACGGCACCGGCTGCTTCATGCTGCTGCACACCGGCGACAAGGTGGTGGAGTCGAAGAGCGGCCTGATCTCGACCTCGTGCGCCCAGACGCGGGGCCTGGAGTTCGCGCTCGAGGGCAGCGTGTTCGTCGGCGGCGCAGTCGTGCAGTGGCTGCGGGATGGCCTCGGGTTTTTTTCTTCATCCGGTGAAGTCGAAAAACTCGCCAACAGTGTCCTAGACAGTGGAGACGTCTATCTGGTGCCCGCCTTCACCGGCCTGGGCGCGCCGTACTGGGATCCGAATGCGCGCGGCGCGATGATCGGCCTGACGCGCGGGACCACGCGTGCGCACATCGCGCGCGCGGCGCTCGAGTCCATCGCTTTCCAGAGCGCCGAGCTGCTGGAGGCGATGCAGAAGGATGCGGGACAGAGCCTGATGGAGCTGCGTGTCGACGGCGGCGCCGCGGCCAACGACCTGCTGATGCAGTTCCAGGCCGACCTGCTCGGCGTGGCGGTAGTGCGGCCGAAGGTGACCGAGACCACCGCGCTCGGCGCGGCCTACCTCGCCGGCCTCACCACCGCCCTGTGGAAATCGCGCGACGAGCTCGCCGCGCACTGGAAAGTCGACAAGCGCTTCGAGCCGCGCATGGAGCGCCAGGAAGCCGAACAGCGCATGAAACGCTGGCGGGAGGCGGTAGGCCGCTCGCGCAACTGGGAACCCGCCTAGGTCTTTGGCGCGCGAACGCTTCTCGCCGATCGAGTTCGCGATCGTCATCGGCGCGGCGTTCGGCTATCTGACGGTGGGCTCCCTCAGCGCCGTGCTCGCCGGCCGAACGGTCGGCGAAAGCACCGGCGCCAGCGAATTCGGCGAGAGCCATCTGCACTGGATCCTCGGCTACGAGCTGATGGTCACGCCCTTCCTCGCGGGCGTGCTCTACATCGGCGGCTGGCGGCTGCGCGACCTCAAGATCGCCCCGAGCCTTTCCGGCACGGTCCTGGGCATCGTCGTTTTCGCGGGCATGTGGATGGGCGACTGGATCTTCACCGCCCTCGCCCGGGTCCTGTTTCCGGTGATGCAGTCCGTGCTGGAGACGTGGGAGGTCTACCGCCCCAGCGCGCCGCCGACGCTGCTCAGCGTGCTGCTGGTCTCGATCGTCAACCCGGTGTTCGAGGAAGTCTTCGTTTGCGGCTACGTGATCGAAGCGCTGCGCGGGCGCTTCGGCACGACCACCGCGGTCAACGTCAGCGTCGTCATCCGCGCGTCTTATCACCTGTATCAGGGCATTGCGTGGCAGCCGTATCACATCGCGTATGGGCTGGTGCAGGGCTATATCTACGCGCGCTACGGCCGCCTATGGCCGTTGTTCATCAGCCACGCGCTGCTGGATTTCGTGCCGCTTGCCTTCTACGTGATCTAGCGCGGCGGATGCAGCAGCCAGTCGGGCGGCGAGCGCCGCTTCGGCGTCGGGTCTTTCTTGACCTCGCGCTCCTTGGCCTTGTGGTGCGCCGAGCTCACGGCCACCGGATCGCTGGCGGGAAAGCTTTCCTGCCCGCCGTGGTCGACCACTTCGTCGGTCGTGGGCTTGGAGGGCAGCTTGGTTTCGTTGACCGCGTCGCTGGCGTTGGTCGTCGACCCGGTCGGCTTCTTCCGTTTGTCTCGCATGCGGGACATGCGAGCAGCTTTCGTGCCGCTTACTCGGCTTTCACCCCGGCCGCTTTGACTACGCGCTGCCAGCGCGCGTAGTCCTCGCGGATCATGCGCGCGAATTCCTCCGCGGCCAGCGGTGATGGTGTCTGTCCGATGCCATTGATGCGCTCGAGCACTTCGGGCGCGCTCATCGCGCGCAGCACCGAATCGCCGAGGCGTTTGACGATCGGCGCCGGCGTGGCGGCGGGCACGACGATGCCGTACCACTCGATCACGTTGGACAGCTCCGGGAGCCCGGCCTCCTGCGCCGTCGGCACGTCGGGCAGCGCCGGGTTGCGTTTCGTGTCCATCACACCGAGCGCACGCAGCTTGCCGCTCTTCACGTGCGGCACGGTCGAGGTCGGGTTGGAGAACATGAGCAGCACCTGGCCGCCGAGCAGGTCGTTGATCGCCGGGCCCGCGCCCTTGTACGGCACATGCACGAGGTCGGTGCCGGTGGCCTGCTTGAACAGCTCGCCGACGATGTGCGGGCCGGCGGAGGTGGAGGCGAAGGTGAGCTTGCCGGGATTCTGGCGCGCGTACTGCGCGAGCTCGCGCAGGTTCGCCGCCGGCACCGAAGGATGCGCGACGGCGACGAACGCCATCTCGGTGGTGCGCGCCACGGCCGCGAAGTCGCGCAGCGTGTCGTAGCCGGGATCCTTGTACAGGTGCGGGTTGATCACCAGCGCGCCCTGGTGCGCGAAGGTGATGGTGTAGCCGTCGGGCGCGGCCTTGGCGCCGGCGGCGGTGCCGATGTTGCCCTGCGCGCCGGCACGGTTGTCGATGATGACCTGCTGGCCCCATTGCTCCGAGAGCTTGGCGCCGAGGATACGCGCCAGCGCGTCGGTGCCGCCGCCGGGCGGGAACGGCACGATGAAGCGCACCGGCTTGTCGGGGAACTTGTCTTGCGCGAACGCCGCGCCGGCGAGGCACAGCGCCAGCGCTACTGCGAAGCTTTTCAACACCTAGAACAGGCCGCGGAAGGCGTCGCTGTTCGGCATGTAGGTCAGGTTGGTGATCGCGTGGTTGCGGTTCACCAGCGGGCGCGCGAACAGGCGGTGTTTCATGCTGCGCACTTCGTGCTCGATCTGGAACAGCTTCCTGCCGTCCTTGGGATCGGTGATCCACTGGAAGCGCCATTCCTCGGCGTCGGTCTCCATGTTGATCAGGCCGCGCTCCTTCAGCCAGTGGTAAGGGCTGCCGAAGTCGGCGACGTAGACCTGGACGTGATGGTTGTCGTACTCCGGGATCTCCTTCGAGGTCTCGGTGAAATGCAGCGCCTGGTTGCGGCCGACGCTCACGCTGGCGCGTTTCTTCGTCGCCTTCGCCGGCGCCTTCATCACTTCGTTATAGAAGCGCGCGATGCCCTCGGCGGTGCCCGGCGGCACGTCGAAGTCGACGTAGACCATGCCGAGCTCGGTGCGGCCGAACTGCGGCGAGGGCGCGTGGCAGCGCACGCGGTTGCCCCAGGGGCAGGTGGCCTCGATCGCGCCGTCCTTCTCGCACCACGAGAATTTGGTCTCCTTCTCCGGCACGACGCGCTTCATTTCCTTCTCGGCGAATTCGAGCCGCTTCTTCAGGTCCTCGAGGCTCGGCACCACGAAACCGACCGTGCCGCGCACCACCTCGGGCTTGGAGCCGCGGCTCGGCAGGTGCACCTGCGTGCGCCCGAAGTTCACCCACATGTTCTCGAGGCCCGGGAACAGGTAGGGGTCGCGCGTGCCGCCGAGGCCGACCACGTAGAACAGCGTCGCGAGCCGCTGGTCGTTGATCACCACGTTGAAGTGCTCGAGGTGGACGATGTTGCCCACGACCTGGGCGTCGCGGTCGTACTGCTTGAGCTTCTCCGGAGCGTTCATGGCGCTAGTTTATCCCCCACACACGACGGGCGAAATCGGGGTAATCCGGGGCAATTCGCTGGGCTACGCTGCTGCGCAGCAGGGCCAGGTCTTCTTCGGTCGGCGGCGGGGTTAGAGGAATTCGTTCTGGAGACTGAAAATCAAAGCCGGTCTCGCCGCGCACGTCGCCCGCCTCGTGCGTGCTTTCCAGCCGAAACCGGCTCCCCTGCCACGAGAACAGCGCCCTGCCGGTCAGCAGCGCGCCCGGCGTGCCGCGCGCCGAGACGAACTCCACTTTCGGCACCAGCACGCGCTTCGAATGCTCCTCGCGGAACAGGATGGTCTTCTTCACCACCGAATACATGAAGGCCGAGCCGAAGGAGCCGGGGAAGCGCTTGCCGTCGGCCCGCACCAGGTTGATGCTGCCCTCGCCGTCGATCTGCGCGCCGCCAAGGAAGAACACGTCGATGCGCCCCTGCCCGGCGAGGTCGAACAGCTCGCGCGAGCCTTCGGTGAACGGGTTGCCTTTTCTCTTGTGCAGCATCGAGACACGCAGGTCCTGCCCGCGTGCTTTCAGCAATTCACAAGCGGTTGCCGGAATCGGCGACGCCGCACCGACCGCGACGTGCTTCGCCTCGCCGATCAGGCGGGCGACGACGCAGGCGAGTAGCTCTTCGCGGGTGTGCAAACGAATTCTTCCAGATAGCGCTGGAAAGCTTCGCGCGTGCGCGCCGCCTTCGCGTACTGCGCGAGGTGGGCGTCGTCGATGTCGTATACGCCGGCGATGCCGAGCGGCCATGCGCCGCGCTTCGCCGGCGCGGTGTCGGTGACGTAGGTCCCCGAGATGACGCCCGGCGCGAGCAGCTCGTCCTCCAGCATGTCGCCCGGCTTCAGCTCTTCATAAGTGACAAACGTCTGTTTGGCCGCGTGCGCGATCGTGGCGAGCTCTCGCCGCCGCCCGACCCACACGTTTCCCGCCTCGTCGGCCCAGCGCGCATGGAACAGCGCTATGTCCGGGCTGATCGCCGGAACAAGAAGGATGGAATCTTTCTCCCGCGAAAACGGGTTCTGCGCTTCCTGCCAGTCATTCCGGATCCGCATCAAATCGGAACCGAGAACGCCGCGCAAAGGCATGAACGGCACGCCTTTCTCGCTCGCCTGCAGCGCGGTATGCACCGCGGGACAGGTGGCGTCGCGCATCTTGATCTCGCCGTTCTCGACCGCCTCGGTGAAGCGCGGCGCGAGGCCGGCCTCGCCGAGCGACACGGCGCTCGATTCGACCTCGGCGACGCAGCCGGCGCCGATCAAGAGGTCCGCGCACATGCCGAGCACCGGCACGCCCAGGAGCTTCAGGTGGCGCGATTTTTTCCGGATCAATTCCCTGACGAGCGCCATCGGCGGCATCGAATAGTCAGGCGGCAGCGCGACGAACGCGCCGTCCGGGATACGAGCGGCTAGCGCTGAAACTTCGTTGCTATGCCGTGCCGCCAACCGTGAGTCCCTCGATCTTGAGCGTGGGCTGGCCGACGCCGACCGGCACGCTCTGCCCTTCCTTGCCGCAGGTGCCGATGCCGGAGTCGAGCGCGAGGTCGTTGCCGATCATGCTGACACGCGTAAGCACGTCGGGGCCGTTGCCGATGAGCGTGGCGCCCTTCACCGGATGCGTCACCTTGCCGTTCTCGATCAGGTAGGCCTCGGCGGCCGAGAACACGAACTTGCCGCTG
>Ga0207648_10001032_pt1 | contig 31295 bp, 21 predicted proteins | sample KBSMisM32_FD_184310 | JGI IMG/M metagenome (GOLD analysis project Ga0207648, IMG submission 184310) | Miscanthus rhizosphere microbial communities from Kellogg Biological Station, Michigan, USA - KBS Miscanthus M3-2 (SPAdes) (version 2) | ecosystem: Host-associated > Plants > Roots >... | reverse complement strand
CGATCGCGAGGTGCATGCGAACATGACTCGTCACGAAATGCTCGAGCTCCTCGCGCATCGCGGCCACCAGCGGCGCGTACGCGCCGAGATGCTGCGGACGCGGCAGCGTGTCCTGGTTGCCGTTGGCGCGTACGCCCGGTGCGCGCGGCTCCCCTGCGCGCCGCATGATCGCCTGACCGAGCGGCGTCGCGCGCGGCGGCAGGTCCACGCGCGTGACCAGCCTGTTCACCTTGTTGAGCACCCATCCCTTGAGCGACATGTGTTAACTCCGGTAAGCAATGACCATCGTTGCCAATGGCCCGACGACTTTCAGATGCCGCACGCGCGGCGGGGCAGGCAGGCCATAGCGCTGCGTGAGACGTTCGACGAAGTGCCCCCACGCCGGCTGGATCGCTTCGCCGGCATCGATGTGCGGCTTGAGCGCCGGCAGCGACAGGTCGATCTGCATCGCGATCTTCGCGACGTCGCCGACTTGCACGATCGCGCGCCGGAACGTGTCCTCCATGTCCTGCAGGCACGTCGCGAAAGGGCCGTCGAACGTCCACACGAGCGGCGCTTCCACGCGGTCGCCGGCGACACCGCGCGACTTTCCGTTCACGGGAGGTGCGCGTTTCATTTGGTGTCGCCCGGCACATAGTGCGCGTGACGCACGGCGATCTGCATCGCAATCTCCGCGGCCGGATTCGGGCCCTGGTCGCCCGCCCCATGGATGCGACCCGTATCCGCCATCCAGTTGCGCTCGGTCAACACGCCGATCGCCTTGGTCCAGCGCGCATCGTTCGGATCGGTACGATAGGCGGCGACATACCATTTGTACGGGCGAAGAGGGCCGCATGCGTCGCGATCGCTGCGCGCCTTGACGGCACCGCCGGCGCAGAGCCGGGCGAGTTCGTCGAGCGAACGGCCGTCGTTGGGAAACGTCGGCGTGCCGGTCTTGCCGGCGATCCAATCCATCTCGCGGCACGTGCGCGCGTCCAGCACCTGCTCGCAGGCGAGCCGCGCCGTGCCCGCGCGATGACTGTACGAAAGCCCGCTCAGGATCACTTCCGCTGCGTCGTGACTGATCTTGCCGGGCGCAGCGTCCGCGAGTCCCCAGCGCACCGCCGCGGGCTCGAGGCGCGATGAATTTACCGGGCCGACACCCCGAAGTCCGCTCACCAGATGCGGCATGTGCACGTCGGTCTGGCCGTTGGCCGCCGCCGCCAGCGCGGCCATCATGCCGGCGACGCCGAGCGCGCTGGAACGTGCATGGCCTTGCCCCCAGCCTTCGGCGACGAGATCGACGACGCCGCCGCCGCGGCACTTCTCCCAGTCGTCGCTGCTCAAACGCCGGCCATCGGCGCCCGCCGCGCAGAGTCGCACTTTCGCGGCATCGATCGGCGCGGCGGCACGCATGCGCAGCGGCGCGCCCAGCTTGTTGCCGAGGGGCTCTGCAAGCAGTCGGCCGTAAGGGATGACAGTGGCGAGCGGCGCCACCACGCCGGTATCGTCGCTCGCATCGACCGCGCGTCCGAACAGCAGGTCGCGCTTTCCGCAGTCGTCGCGCGGATCGACACACCCGCCGTTCCACCCGAAGGCAAGCGCCATCGTCTGCACGTTCCACGGTCGCCGGCAACGCGCAAAGTCCTGGTCGGCGCAGAACATCCGATCGAGAAAGCGTGCCGAATTGGAGCGCATCAGCTGACCGCGGAGACTGTCGAGCGACGGTGTACCCGGACGGCGCATGCCGGCCTGCTCGGCCGCGAGCCATTTGGCACCTACGTCGCTGTCCGACAGGAACGCGGCGGCCATGATCGGCTTGATCACCGACGCCGGCATCGCGTCGTGATAGACGGCTGCGTTGAGCAGCGCATCCGGCCGATAGCGAATCGGATAAGGCAGTCGCTTGTCGCACTTCGCCGCGCGCCCCGGCCCATCGTATTCCTGGCGCGTGCACGGGGAGAGCGCGCCCGCCAGCGCTTCGATGCGGCCGCTCTCGATATCGATGATGGCGACCGCCGCCATCCGGACGACCGCGTGCTCGAGCATCCGATGACCGATCGCGTGGGCCGTGTCTTCGCTGCGTTGCAGACCCAACGTCCGGCACACGTCCTGCCGTCCGGTGTAGCAGGCCGCGGTTCGCTGCGCCAATGCCTGTACTGCCGGCTCGATCGTCAGATCGATGGAGAATCCGACGTCGATCGGTGTCCCGCCGATCGCGATGCGATTGGAACCGTAACGGTAGCTCGTCGGCGTCGTATCCGCGCTCGGCTGGACCTCGGTGTAGAGCCGGTACAGCGAGCCCGTCGGCCGTTGCAACGTCGACAGCGGCTGCAGCATGACGGCCAGCGACGGCGGTACGTTCCAACGATCGTCGTCCACCGGAACATCCGCAGTCGCCTCCCCGGCGATTCCGACCGGGCGCGTCACCGCGCGCTCCCCGGTGACGCCCAGCATTGCCGACTCATTGCAAATGCGCGCTTCGGCGCTGCGCACACCAGCCACGAAATACGCCGGCACGACGACGTCGGCATCTGGCGCGGCGTTCCCCATGTAGATGCAACCCGGCAAGCCCGCCCACGGATTTCCTCGCGCGACTTGCCGCGCGGAGATCTCGACGTACTGGTCGGGCCGCCAGCGCGCCATCGCCTTGTCGACGACGGTGCCACGCCACGCCAGCGCAGCCAGCATGCGGCCGTCGGCGCGCGCGAGCGTCGCGACGGCACTCGCCAGGTCCGAACAGGTCACGCTGAACTTGCGTCCGGGATACTCCGGCGTCTCCACCGCGACCTGCAGCGTGACGCGCAGTGCATCGAACCAGCGCGACGCATCGAAGCCCACTGCGCCGCTGACTCGCGGATTCTCGCCAGTGCTGAAGCGCAGCAACGCGGCATCGAGCTCCTCGAGTTGTGCGGCCATGCGCTGCGCCGGCGAGAGCGCCGCCTTGCCTGGTTTCGCGATCAGCTTGCGAACCCGGTTCAGCGCTCCGCCGCGGTCGTCCCATTCCTCGCGGCATTGCGGAACGCCGTCGAGCAGCGCCTGGGCCGTCGGCAGTGGGGCGGTGACCGTGTTACGGCGAACGATGGCGTGCTCGAACGTCTTCAGCGCCGCGACCTGGCGCAGGCTCACATGCCGGTCGCCATTGCGTCGCGCCTTCGCCGAAGGATCGGATGGCCGCACTTCGGCGACGATGACCAGCACGGCGAGCAGCACCGGCACGATGGCAACGCTTGCCGCGATCGCGAACTCGAGGAGCGTGCGCTGCTCAGACATTCGCGGCCGTCTCCGGAACGTTGATGTGCAGACAGAGCGCGAGCAGCGCCATGTTGACCAGCAGCGACGTCATCCCGAAGCTCACGAACGGAAAGGTGACGCCGGTGAGCGGCAGCACGGCCAGATTGCCGGCGACCGTGACGGCGAGCTGACACAGTGCGAGCACGACCCAGGTGACCGAGAGCCAGCTCAGGAATGCCTGATCGTCGATCACGACGCGGCCCCGCGCGACGACGAAGCGTGGCTCGCCGCGCGTGACGCGGCCGTGGTGCCGGACGAGCCGGTGCAGCCAGATCGCGCAGCCGATCGTCACCGCCCATGCGAACGCCCACCCGAACGCACCTACCAATGCGGTGAACGTGTAATCGCTCTGGATCTGCGCCGGCACGCCGGCACAGCCCCGGGAGGTCGCATAGCCGCACCACGGCACGTTGCCCAAGCCGAAGCCCGCCGGCGGTGACGCGCTCTGAAACCAGCTGACCAGTGCGAGCTGATCATTCGCGGAAGCCAGCGGCGCCGCGAGATTCTCGAGGCGGGCCGCGGTGACGTCGTCGATCGAGCCCAGCTCGAACAGCGAAAACGTCGTGGCCAGGATCCACAGCACGAACATGACGACCGCGATGGCAAACGCCGTGCGCGTCGCGCCATGACGCTGATGCCACCACATCGCGATGGAGGCGGCCACGAACGCGCCCGCGCCATACCCGGCGATCAGCAGCGGTCCCATGTCGCGGGTCACCAGCATCGCTCCGATCAGGACCAGCACCACGAACAGCAGCGGCCACACGTAGCGGACGAGCGACAGCACCGAGTTGCCGCTGCGCGCTATGCGTTCGGCGAGCGGCGCGCCGCGGAGAAAGAAGAACCAGGCGGCGCCGACGATCAGCCACACGCGACCCAGCTCCGACGTGAGCTGGCGAATGTTGGTCAGCAGGAATCCGACGCTGCCGATCAGCAGCAGAATCATCAGAAGGAAAACAGACGTCGCCCAGCGGGCGCCGACCCGGCGGGCCACCACGCTTGCCGCGCCATCCAGCACCGACAGCCACCAGCCGAGCATCCGCCCCAATGGCTGTCGCAGGAACACGAGCAAGCTGAAGATCAGCATGCCGAGCCAGAGATGACCCTGGTGATAGAGCGCCAGATAACGATTGCCGAGATGCCCGTTCGCCGACAAATCGAGCAGCAGCAGGAAGCCGATGCCGGTCATGAAGACAAATCCGGGATAGCCGACGCGCGAGGCAATCGTCTGCGGTCCCGCCGGCAGCCATTTGCGCAGCGATCCGGATGCCACCAGCACGACCACCGCCGACGCGCATAACCACCATACGAAGGGCGCGGGCATCGTGAACCACCATGCGCCTTCACGCCCAGGCTCGAAAGCGCGGTCGGCGGTCAGCGGCCACGGAACCCTGCCGAGCCACGCGGCCGTCGCCCACACGGCGAGGGTCACCGCAACGCCGATCGCGGGCGGGATGGATCGCCGCGCGAGGTGCAGCAACCCAAAACCGGCGAGCATCCACGCTGCCCATTGCCATCCCGCCGAATGGAGCAGCGCGCGCATCGCCTCGTTCTTGGCGGCGATCCCGGGCGCATGACGGGCCTCGGCCATTAGCGCGGACGCCTGCGCCAGTGCATCGGTCAGGCGAATTGCGCCGCATCGGCCTCCACGCGGAACGGACGCGCTCGGCAGCAGCGCGAGATCGGCCAGCGCCGGCGTCGCGGGATGCCCGTCGACGGCCGCGCCAAGCAGCAGCAACGCATTCGCGCGCGCCATGTCGCGCTGCGCGTTTGCCGCACCAGCGGGCCGGCGCGCGAGCGAGCTCTCGACGATCTCGAACGCACAACCGAGGGGCAATGGACCCGTGCCGTCGGGTCCGTCGAGGGCATAGCGCTTCACGAACGGTTGCAGTTCGCCGTCCACGGCTTCGATGGCATTGCTGAGGTCGAGCAGATCGCCCAGGCCTTCGCGCTGCTGCAAGCGAAGCTCGGCGAGGCGCGCTTGCGTGTCGCGCAGCGGCGCGAGAAACGCATTGCGTGCGCGACTGCGCGCATCCGCCAACGGAAGCGGCAGCCGGTCGACGTCCGCGCCCGCGGATTCCACATCGATGCGGCGGCAGAGGCGCTCGCGCACGAACGGCTCGGCCATGGCGCCGTGCGACGCGCACAGCGAAGGCAGGACCGGATTCGGCAAGCCCCTGACCGCGACGATCGATTCGGCGAAACGCCCTTCGCGGCCCGCGTCATCGGCGGCAAAGCGATCGAACCAAGGAAGAAGCGCGGCCACGGTCCCGATCACCAGCACCGCCTCGGCCATGAGCGGCCACGCGATCAGCCCGCGGCGGGAGAAGCTTTCGCCGGGCTCGCGTGCAATGCTAAGCGCCAAGGACCATCCTTCGTACGCAAGGCTGTACCGCTATAACCCGATCAGGCAGGCATTCGAAATAGCGCGGGGCGCCGCGTGCACACGCGACAAAGGCGTGCGGCCCCGGGAGCTATTTTCTGTTCTGCGAAATCAAATGTTTCCGGGTCTCGCGCTTGGCTCGCAGCCAATTGTGCACCAGCGGACGCAAACGCGGAACGCGAATGGGCAAGGAATCGGCGGCCGGTTGTCTTGTTCACTCGCGAACTTCTTCTTGCACGAGTGTGCAACCAAGCCGGATACAAAACCATCAATTAACGTGCGACGACAGACGCACGTTGACGCAGCGTCGACCGCGCAATCCTGCGGCGGGCAAATCGTGGAATAAATTTTTCAGTGACACCGAGGCCGCCGCCAACGCTTTGCAAATCCGGGCCTGGCAATCGTCTGGACATTATCGAACGTTCGTTCGATAATGGTTTTTTGCGCACGTGATTAGTGATTGTGGGGAAATCAAGACCACTGGCATTTGTCGACGTCGAAACGACGGGATTGAGCCCCGCGGCCAATCGGATCGCGGAGATTGGCGTCGTGACTGTCGACGGCGACCGGATCGACCGCTGGACCACGCTGATCAAAGTGAGCAGGCGTCGCGCAACGGAGTCGACGGATTGCGCAGAGGCGCTGGACACCGTTCCCGCGCCGTCGTTTGGCGATATCGCGACCGAGCTTGCGCGACGACTGTCGGGGCGGCTGCTGGTCGCGCATAACGCGCGCTTCGATCATGCGTTCCTCCGGGCGGAGTTCGACCGGTTCGGGATCGCGTTCAATCCGGAAGTCCTGTGCTCGGTCATGTTGTCGCGCAGGTTGTATCCGCACGTCCCGCACCATGACCTGGATTCGCTGGCCGAATGGCATGGTTTGCAAGCGGAAGTGCGTCATCGCGCGTTGCCGGATGCGGACCTGGTCTGGCAGTTGTGGCAAGTCATTCATCGGCAATGCCCAGAGGACCTGATTGACGACACGATCGAGCGCCTGCTGGCGGGACCGGTGTTGCCTCCCCATGTCGCGCCGTCGCTGGTCGATCGGTTGCCGGAAACTCCCGGGGCTTACGTCTTCCATGGCGAAAACAACGCGCCGCTCGTCGTCGGCGCGGCCGGCAACCTGAAGCTTCACATCGTCAATTATTTTCGTCTCGACCAGGCGACGGACAAGGCGCTCGAATACTCGCATCGGATCACCAATATCACGTGGCGCGCCACGCGCGGGATGCTGGGCGCGCAGCTCCATGCAGCGGCGCTGGATTGCGTTCACTTCGCCCATGCGAAGCGCAAGATGAATGCCGGCGCGTATACGTGGCAGTTCTCGCCGGACGCGGTTCCGAGTGTTTCCGTCGTGCCGCTTGCCGATCGCCGCACCCCGGTATCGACCGAATCGTTCGGCCTGTTTCGCTCCGAGCGCAAGGCACGGAACGCGCTGGTTCGTCTTGCGACGCGACACCGCCTTTGCCACTGCCTGCTGGGCGTATCCGGAGTTGCCGATGCCGGATGCCCGGCGTGCCCCGTCGATCAGCCAACGGGCGCTTGCGTTGGCAGGATCAATCGCAAGAAGCAGTTGCTGCGCTTGTTTGGCGCGCTCGAGCCGTTGCGGATTCCAGCCTGGCCGCATCGCGGTCCGGTTGGCATTCGCGAGCGTTCCGACATTCACGTCGTCGACCAATGGCGATTTCTCGGAACGGCGCAAACCGAAGGCGAGCTCTACGAGCTGCTGGAATGCGATCCGTGCGGTTTCGACCCGCGACTCTACGTCTTGCTGAACAGAACGTTCGCTCGACTGCCGGAGAACAGGATCGTTGACTTGTCCGGGTACGAAAATGGCCGCGAACCATTGCGCGCCAATGCCGACTGACCTCCATTGTTGACCGCTCGCCCATGGCCCGAACCGGTTTTGCCCACCTGCCGCTTCACGGCGGACGAGCTCCGCGTTACCTGTTCGAACGCATGGTTCCGCTGGCGCGCGAGATCATGATTTTCCTGGTGAGCGAATTCGGCCGCGGCGAGGCGCTGCGACGATTGTCCGATCCGCACTGGTTCCAGGCGTTTGGATGCGTGCTCGGATTCGATTGGCACTCGAGCGGTCTCACCACCACGGTATGCGGAGCGCTCAAGGAAGGATTGCGCGGCACGGAACGGGACATCGGCATTTATGTGGCGGGCGGCAAAGGGGCGGCATCGCGCAAGACGCCCGCCGAAATTACCGCGGCGTGCGATCGCCTCGGGCGGGAACCCGATTCGCTGGTCTACGCAAGCCGGATTTCCGCGAAGGTGGACAGCGCTGCCGTCCAGGACGGGTTTCAGCTTTACCACCATGCGTTCTTTTTCACGGCCGAGGGTAAGTGGTGCGTCGTCCAGCAAGGGATGAACGACGAGACAGCGATGGCGCGTCGTTATCACTGGCTGTCGGATCACGTGGAAAGCTATGTGAACGAGCCTCACGCCGCCATCTGCTCCGAGATCGTGTCCGCCACATTGAACCTCGTGGCCGCGGACAGTCGCGAAGTCCGTTCGGCGTCCGCGCAGGTCGCGGCGCAGAAGCCCGAGCTGACGCTGCAGGCGTTCGCTCATCTGCCATGTCTGAACCTGCCCCGGCGGCATGCGGTCGCCATGGCGGACATCAATCCGAAGTACCTGCAGAAAATCCTGCTGCGCACGTACGAAACGGCGCCGCCGGATTTCGAAGCGTTGCTCGCGATCGAGGGAGTTGGAGCAAAGACGTTGCGCGCCCTCGCACTTACGTCCGAGTTGATCTACGGCATCAGCGCCAGCCGGCAGGATCCCGCGCGGTTCTCATTCGCTCATGGCGGAAAGGACGGCACGCCGTACCCGGTCGATCGGGAGACGTACGACAAGACCATCGAGGTGATGCAGCGGGCGCTCAATCGGGCGAATATCGGGCGCAGCGAAAAAGTGAGCGCGTTCCGACGGCTGGCGCAACTGACGCCGTGAACTTCCTGACATCAGCTGGCGGCCTTTGCTGCCGGGTGTGTTCGCGATCGATCGGCGCGTCGCAGGTGACTTTGCCGGCTCTGGAGTGAGCCGGCGAGCAGCACGTCGCGACGTGCCGACCGGCAGATCGGCGCTTATTTCTTCTTGGGGACTTTCGCGCCGGCTTTGCGTGCCTCGGAAAGACCGATGGCGATGGCTTGCTTGCGGCTTGTAACCTTCTTGCCCGAGCCGCTTCGGAGCGTCCCTTTCTTGCGCTCATGCATCGTTTTCTCGACCTTCGACTGCGCCTTTTTGCCATACGTGGCCATGATGGGGTTCCTTTCTCTCATAGACGGACCTTCCGCGCACGCCGAGTTTCCAGCCGCGGCGGACGGCGTCCTACCAGCCTACGTTCGCCGTCGACACGTTTCATCAGCAGGGCGCGGATTTCGCTGTAGGACGCACGGCGAGTGTCCCGGATCCTCGTGCGGCGGCCAGGAACGGACAAGCGCCATTCGCTTCGCTCCGCCGGCCACCAATGTTCGTTGTCAACTAGGGACGCTCAACGCGAGCTGCATAGCACCCGCGTCGTGCGTTGTGCACGTGCAGATAGCTGGCCCGACGGTTGTCGAGGAATCGCTCGAACGCCTCCGCCGCCAGCGATCCTTCACAGACGTCGGCATCGATCATCATGTGGTGGATGTCGAACACGCGGACCGACAGCAGCCGGGACTCAAGGACCTCTGGGACGATGTCTACAGCCTCGAAGGCTCGCTCAGCGGCCTTGCGCACATAGATCGCATGGGTCGCGCGATAGGGCGTATTCGCCGGCTGATGCTCGAAGTTGAGTAGAAGCAACTCCTCGCCAACCGCCGCGTGTTCGAGGCTCACCCGGCACGGCATACGTGCATGGTCGGCAAACGTGCGGCGAGCGCCCAATTGCAGGAGCTCCCCATCGAGCATGGCGAAGAGTGGGCGGAACGGCTGCGGCGAAAGGCCGATAACGCGAAACGACATGATGGTCTCCTTGACGTGAAGGAGCGAATGCTAGTCCTGGATCGCGAGCTCCGCGGCCGGAATTCGGGCGCGCAATTCGCGGCAGTTCGTCGCTCGGGGCGGGCTCGATCGTGAGCGGACGAACACCGTGCTCGATCTCGGCTGGCGCATCGACGCGATCGAGGATATCGGCAAGCTGACGCAGCATCTATGACGCAGGTGGCGTGAACGCGGTAACGTGTCACTGATGGACGCCACGGGCGTGAGATCGACGGTCAGCCAACGCCAAGCCCGCAGCAATCCGGCCCTTCGCTTTTTGAAGCGGTGCGACTACCATGAAGATGTCATTTCGAGCGTCACGGCCAATGTCTGAGGCCGGCACACATTGAAAAGCATCAAGAGCAAGATCCTGACCTTCGCCGTATTGGCCACCCTCATTCCCTCACTGGGCCTGGGGCTGCTTTCGTTCTGGCGCTATCAGGTCGTCATCGGCGACAACGTCAATCACGAATTGCGTACGCTGGCAAGTGACGCCAGCGGGGAGCTGACGTCGTGGTTCAGGGAGCGGGTCGCCGAAGTCCGTGCACTGTCGACGGCTTACACGGTCATCGACGGGTTGACGACCGCGGCGCCGCCGCGTTTGGGCGCCGGCCGCATCGGGCCGCGTGAACTGGAACTCTACCTGCGCTCGGTGCAAAAGAAGCTGGATCCGCTGCTGGAATTGACGCTAACCGACGCCGCTGGGCAAATGGTCGCGAGCAGTGCGCCAACACCGGCGCCGGTCGTGTTGCCGGCGACCTGGCCGAACTCCGCAATTACCGAGGGCGTGGTTCTCGAGCCGCCGCGCTGGGATATCGCGCGCGCAACTGCAACCCTGACCGTGGTGGTCCCTGTCCTGTCCGTCCGTAACGAACTGCTCGGCGCCTTGTCGTCCGTGCTTGATCTCGGTACGGTCAAACCGCGCCTGCAGTCCCTTGTGCGGTCGTCACCCGCGGAAGTGATCCTGCTGGCACCGGATGGAACGCCGTTGCTCGGCACGCAGAGTGCCGCCCCCGACCTGAGGGTGCTCGAGCCGCAGCAGCTATCCCGCCTGCGCGGCCAACCGGGTGAAGCGATCACGTTCGAAGGGCATCACGAGCGCGAAGTCCTGGGGACCGCCGACGTACCCCGTTCGCTGCCGATGATCGTGGTGGCGGAACGCGATCGTGCCGAGGTCTATGCCGCTTGGCTCAGATTGCTTCAACTCTTCGTCCTGCTGGTTGCCGCGCTGACGCTGCTGGTGGGTGTCGTCGCCTATTGGATGGGCCGCTCCATCGTAACGCCGCTCAACAGCCTCATCGCCGCCGCCGACGGTATCGCTCACGGTGACCTTAACGTTCAACTCCGAGGTGCACCCGCAGGCGAACTCGGGCAACTGACGCGCGTATTCAACATGATGACCGAGCGGCTGCGTCGGAGCCACGCTGACGTTCAGACCGCGAACGAGACGCTGCGGGAGCAGAACCAGCTGCTCGAAACGCTCGCCGTCACCGACAGCCTCACGGGTGTGTACAACCGCAAGAAACTCGACGATATCCTGGCCGACGAATTCGCGCGCTTCCAGCGCAACCAGAGGCCGTTCGCCGTGCTGATGCTCGATCTCGACAACTTCAAGTCGATCAACGACAACTTCGGACACGCCGCTGGTGACTCGGTCTTGGCGCATGTCGCCGCCATTCTCAAAGAGTCGGTCCGCAAGGTCGATTATGTGGCGCGCTACGGCGGCGAGGAGTTCGTCGTCGTGCTGGTCGAGACGGCGTTGGATGCGGCGCTGGAAATTGCGGAACGCATCCGCGCCGAGGTCGAGGTCCCATACCTCGGGTTAACCAACCAGCTGATTGCGGTCACCGTCAGCCTTGGGGTCACGAACAGCCGCGAGGGCGACGGTCCCGAAGAAACGCTCGCCCGCGCCGATCGCGCCCTCTACAAGGCCAAACGCGCCGGTCGCAACCAGGTGAAATACGCGATGTAGCGGCTCGCACGGCCCGCCCACGCGCTTTGGCGACTAGCGAGCGGCGAGTCGCGCCTGATCGACCCACCCGGAGCGCCCGTCCTCCGTTTCCACTTGCAGCCAGCTACCCTTGTATGCATGCGCGACCAGCGGGCTGTCCTTTTTCAGTAATGCGACGACCCGTGCCTTGCCGACTGGTTGCCGGCGGAGGTGGCTGTCGGCGGTCACTTTCAGCGGGATCGCTATCTGGAGCGGCACTTCCCCGGGCACCCGGGCACGTGATCCGGGTCGGACCTGATAGTGCGCCACCAGCGTGATCAGTTGTTCGGCTTGGGCGGCGCGGTCCATGGCCACACCATAGTCGGCTTGCGCGAATGGCGAGGCCGTCGAATCAAGAATGCCTTGTGCCAGCACGATCATCGGGATCGTGGATGTAGGGCCAACCGACCCGCGCAGCGATTCCATGGCGACCTCGACCTCGGCGATGTACGAGGCAGCGTCCGCCTGCGTTGCGAGCCGCCGCAGTTTCACCTTTGCGCGGGTGACCTCCCGCGTCGACTCCTGCAATACCTTGACCTGATCACGCTGATTGGAACGTTGGTCGCGCAGCTCCCCCTCGCGATTCGCGAGGTCCTGGCGCAAACGGGCAATTTCGCGATTCTGTTCTTCGCAGGATGGGCATGCGGAGTCGCGGACCTTGGCTTCGGGCGGTGGGGGCACGGACGATTGAATGACGGGCGGGGTTACGGCACAGCCACTCAGAGCCAAGTACAACAAGCAGATGACCGCCCAAAGTCCAGCAGCGATGGTCGATCCGATCGACAATCGATGCGTCCCGTCACCTGGGCGAACGTACGTCATGCGGGAATTACACCACAACCCGGCGGCGTACCCGAAGTCCTGGCGTCGGGCATGACCTGGCCCATGACTCGGCGGATTATTCATTAACTGCCGCAACTTGGTGGCCGGTTATCATTCGTATCGGCGGCATCGACGAAAACCGGCAATCATCATGACCAGTAAGCCCGCTTCAAGCGAAGCCCTGCACGAACGAACCATCGGGCTTCACACCCGCGGCGGCGGGGGCGCTGAAACCAGAGCTGACCGCGTAAGTCTGTACGTCCCGCGAATCTTCCAGCATCACCTCATCGCGGATCCGGCCGGCCAGTGGTGGACCGCCGAAGGCACCGCGGCGTTCGTCGATATCTCCGGGTTCACGCAACTTTCCGAACGGCTTGCACGCAAGGGACGGGAAGGTTCGGAGCAGATCGCCGACGCCATCGGAAAAAGCTTCGAGGCACTGCTGCTGGTCGCTTACGAAAATGGCGCCGGCCTGCTCAAGTTCGGTGGTGATGCGTTGCTCCTGTGGTTCCAGGACGCGGGACATACCGCGCGCGCGTGCCGTTCGACGGTCTTGATGCGGCGCGTGTTGCGCGATGTGGGGCGGATCGGGGTGCCCGGTGCCAAGGTGACGCTCCGGATGTCGCAGGCGGTGCATTCGGGACACTTCCATTTCTTTGCGGTCGGCGAATCTCACCTCGAGCTGCTGCCCGTCGGCCCCGCGTGGAGTCGCGTCGTCGCGTTGGAGCACGAGGCCAACGCCGGCGAGATCCTGGTCAGCCCGGAAACGGCGGCGTTCTTGCCGAACCGCTGCCTGGGCAGAGCGAAAGAGCCCCCGCGACTTCTCATGCGCGAACCTCCGGGCCATTTCGAGAAAATACCTCTGAGCGCACGGCCGGATATGCCCGAGGAGCTGCTGGCGCGTTGCCTCTCGCCTGCAGTCCGGGCGCATGTCGTGAGCGGCGGCGGCGCTTCCGAGCATCGTCCCGTCACGATCGCCTTTGTTCACTTCGACGGGACGGACGCGCTTATCGAGCAGAGCGGACCACAGGCCGCCGCCGAGGCGCTCAATCAGCTGGTGAGCGTCGTGGAAGCCGCCACCGAGGAGCAAGGCGTGTCGTTCCTTGCCTCCGATGTCGACGTCGACGGCGGCAAGCTGATTCTCACCGCCGGCGCACCGAAGGTAACTGGCGATGACGAGGAGCGAATGCTGCTCGCATTGCGCAAGATCGTCAGCGCCGACATCCCGATCGCGATTCGCATCGGTGTTCACCGCGGAGCCGTATTCGCGGGCGACATCGGACCGTTCTACCGCCGCACGTACACGGTCATGGGCGATGCCGTGAACCTGGCCGCGCGCCTGATGGCAAAGGCGGAGCCCGGCGCCATCTATGCAACGGCCGACGTTCTCGATCGTTCGAACACGCTGTTCGCCACCACGGAGCTTGCGCCATTCGCGGTCAAAGGCAAGGCGCAACCCGTTCGCGCGTGGTCGGTAGGGCGTGCGGTGGGCTCACGTACGCGGCAGGTTTCGGTACAGCAACTGGCGTTGATCGGCCGCGATTCGGAGCTTGCGACGCTCCGAGAAGCGCTCGGCGATGCGCGTCGCGGCGCTGGGCATCTGCTAGATATCGTGGGCGAGGCCGGCATGGGCAAAACACGCCTGCTGGACGCAATGCGCGACCAGGCGGACGGGTTTCGCGTATTGCACGCGGTCTGCGAGGCCTATACGGCGTCCACACCGTACGCGATCTGGCGCGAGCTTCTGCGGGAGTTGATGGGCTTCGGCCGCGACGACCCCGATTCAGCCGTCGAGGAACGCCTGCGCGCGGAGATTGCAGCTCGCGCCGCTGACCTGACGCCGTGGCTGCCGCTGATTGCCATTGCGTTCGGCGTCGAGATCGCGGCGACGCCCGAGGTCGAGATGCTGACCGAGAACAATCGCCGCACCAAGTTGCGTGAAGTGGTCGACCAGTATCTCGCAGCCATGATGCCCGGCGCCGCGCTCGTCGAGATCGAGAACGCCCATAACATGGATGTGGCGTCGGCCGAGTTGCTGTCGTTCATCATCGGCAAGTTGGGCGAGCGCCCGTGGGTGTTCGGCGTCGCGCGCCGCCCATCCACGGCGGGATTTGCGGCGGCTGCCTCTCCCGCGGTGGTGCACATCGACCTCGCGCCGCTCGGCGCGAGCGACGCTCTGCGGATGACGCAACGCGCGGCCGAAGATCATCCGCTGCCGTTGCATGTGCTCGAAGTCGTCGCCAAGCGCTCGGGTGGCAACCCGCAGTTCCTGCGCGACCTGTTGCGCGCGGCCATCGTTTCGGGCGGCGTCGGTGGACTTCCCGATTCCGCCGAAGCGGCGACGATGGCGCGGATCGATGCGCTGGCGCCGGAGGACCGCGCGCTGGTGCGCCGCGTGGCGGTGTTCGGCCTGACGTTTCATCCCAGGATGGTCTCGTGGCTGGATGCAGCCTTCGATGGCCCACCACCGGATGAGAGCAGCTGGGCTCGACTGCAGGACCTGTTCGAGCAGGAACCCGACGGGTACCTGCGCTTTGGCCGGTCGCTGTTGCGCGATGCGGCGTATGAAGGGCTGCCCTACAAGCTTCGCCGGCGCCTCCACGGCGCGGTCGCGGCGCGTCTTGCGGAAGAGACGGAGACGCCGGAGGATGCCGCAGGTATCCTGTCATTGCATTATTTCGAGGCGGGCGACTACGCGTCCGCCTGGCGTTACGCCCGCATCGCAGCCGATCGGGCCCAAGCCATCTACGCGTACGTCGAAGCGGCCGGGTTGTATACGCGGGCGCTGGAAGCGGGGCGCCGGCTCACGGACATTGCGAGCAACGACCTTGCCGCCGTGTACGCCGCGCAAGCAGATTCCTGGTATCGGGCCCCGGAATTCAACAAGGCGGCTGATGGCTATACGTCAGCCCTCAGGCTCGTCAAAGGGGATCCGGTCGCGGAGGCCAAGCTGCTGCTGAAGCGGTCGTGGGTGGAAGACAAGCTCGGCAAGTTCCCGCGTGCGCTTCGCTGGGCCGCGCGCGCGCTCAAGGCCGTCGATGGATCGAACGACCCGGAGGCCGCGCGGCAAGCCGCCCGATTGAGCGCCTGGTACGCCTCGGTGCTTCAACGCGAAGGACGCACGAACGACGCGCTTCGCCGAGCCAAACAGGCGGTGGCTGCCGCGGAGTCCGCCGATGATCCGGAAGCACTCGGCGGAGCGTACTTCGTGATGGCGTGGGCGTCCACCATGCTCGGCAAGGAGGGAGCGCAACCGCTCCTTCAACGTTCGCTGGAGAGCTACCGACGCTCGGGCAATCTGGCGCGGCAGGCGGGCCTTCTGACCGATCTCGGCGTCGTGAGCCAGATGGAAGGGCGCTGGGACGAGGCCCTGTCGTACTACGAGCGCGGTCGCGACGAATCGTTGAAGATCGGCAACACGATTCCCGCCGCATTGGCGCGCATCAACATCGCGGAAATATTGGTGGACCGGGGCGAGGTGGCGGAGGCGGAGGCGCTGTTGCAGGAAACGTTGCCGTTGTGGAAGGCGTCGCGGTATCGATACTTCCTGGCGGCCTGTCTTTCGCAGCTCGGGCGAGCTTCGCTGCGCGCTGGCGATCTCGTCGAGGCATTGAAGCGTCTCGAGGAAGCCAAGGCGCACTTCGTGCACGTCGGCGCGGCGGAAGAATTGCCTCCCGTCGAAGCCTGGATTGCCGAGTGCCGGGTTGGCATGGGCGATTTCGATTCGGCGCTGGCGCTGGTGGATGGCCTGCTCAGTCGTGCGGGCTCGTCGAACGGCGTGGCGAAGGTAACCGCGCGGCTGAAACGTGTGCGTGCTCATGCGCTGCTGAAGCGCGGCGACCTGTCCGGCGCCCGGCAGGAATTGGAGGCGAGCCTCGCGGCAGCGAGGTCGCGCAAGAACCTGTTCGAGATCGCCCTCACGCTGCTGTCGGTGATCGAGCTGTATAGCGTCGAGGGGGGCGAGCCTCCGCCCGACGTGGTCGCCGAGAGCATGTCTCTTCTGGATACCCTGAGAATTCGGCTCGACCCTGCCGCTCCCCCGACGTCTCGCTGAAGGCGGGCTCTTTAAATGCGAAGCGGCCCCGCAGGGCCGCTCCTGTCATTGCCTCTCGCACTACTCGCTAGTCACCGCCAAAGTAGCCGTCGCCGACGTCGTGATAGGTCCAATCGCCTGAGCCACCGAAACCAGAGACGCCATGCGGAGAATCCGGGGTCACGCACATCTTTACCTGAATGTTTACAGGGAGGTTGGTCGACGCCACCGTGGTGACCCCGAACGGGGTGTACATCAGTGGCGTACCGGCCGGAGCCCCGCCCGGGGGGTCCGCGGCTGTGCCCGCGCGTGCGCGCACCACGGTCACGGTATTGGTCGCGGTCACCCACTTGGTCACCTGAACGACCTCGCCATTGAGCATCGCATAGACCGGGAGCGTCGGCGGCTTTTGCACGCCGCCCGTCGGGTCGATCTGGAACTTGGTGGTCGTGGGCGAAACGAATGCCACCGTTTTCCCGTACATCCTCCCGAAGAAATCACCTTGGCTGTTCGGGGGGTTGCAGATGAGGGCAGGGTTCGCGTTGACGTACACGAATGCCGGGAGGTTCGGATTGCCGCCCGCAATGAAAGGGTCGCCATTAGTGTCGAACCACGCGACCTTCGGATTGGTCAGGCTGCCAGTGAAACCGTATCTGAAGGCCCCGCTCGGCGCGTCGCTCACTTTCCAATCGCCATACGCTTTTTGATTCGTGGTAAGGGTATCCGTCATAAAGACGTCAGTGGCAGCGCAGGCGGTAGTGCCATCCCAATTGGGCCCGCGCGTTACCGTTACTCCGGCGCCATATTGCACGGTGAGCGCCGTATTACACGTAAGTTGTCCGCATGGGATGAGTGTCGAACGGTCATTGGCAGATTCATCGGCCACGGTGAATATGTCGCCGCCGCCGTTCGAACCGGTGGTGGCCACCACGCTCCATGTACCTTCCCCGCACGCAGAGCTGTTCACGTAAAAGGTCACCGTGAGCGACTGCTGGGGTTTTACTGGGTACAGGTTGGAGATAATGAGGTGGCCCGGAACCGAGAAGTCGGGCTGCCCGCCCGGCGACGGATTGCCGCTCTCCGTGATCACGACGGGGCCGGCGGGATTGAGCGTCCAGCCCAGATTGACGGACAGATTGACAAAGCTGAACTGCGAATTGCCCTGTAAAGGGCTCGCGTTAGAAACGGTCGCGCGCAGTTGTGTTCCGTATTGGTCCACCACACCCGTCGGGTCCACGTCGATACTGTAAAGCTTGTCAGTTGCCCCACCATAGCTGGGCAGCGCAAACGCCACGAACGTCATCGCAAGCAGGATGCCGACTACTCTGCGGAGGCTATTCATTTGTGCATTTCTCCACTGGTACCGTAATGAGCCCGCTACGAAAGGAAGAATCGACGCGCATTCGTTTCATAGGCGGGACCCTATGTCGCGCGGTTGTTGCGAGCCGGATATTATTCTCTGGCCGAAAAATAGCAACGGGAATTTTCGCGTGCCGGACGTCCTGAATCGTCCAAGAAAACGTAGTGATCGGAATGGCGGCGTCGAGATAATTGACACTCGCGCCACCTATTGTTAGTACGTTGACTACAGTACGCGTATTTGAACCGGCGTCACTTCGCGCGATGATTGGATGTGGAATGCCACCGCTCATAGCGCAGATGGCTAAACCGGATGCCGTCCGCACGGCCGAGCGATGCTTCGAGGCGGACTATTTCGTACACTACAACTTCTGGCGCTGCGGGCTCGCCGCCCGGTGCCCCTGTTTCGCCAACAGCGCGAGCAGGCCATCCAGGTTTTCCTGCGCTTTCGCCTCGTACCGGTCACGAAAATAGTCGGTTGCGAAAAACCAAGGCCGCTGTTTGAGCCGCTCGAGGAAGACGACCTGTCCGGCGTGGTACTGCTCGTCGGTCTGAGCAGCGAATTCCTCGCGCAACAGGTCGCCATGGCGCATGAACTCTTTCCAGGGCGCGCCAAAGCCTGCGAGATCGATATCCTCGATGAAACGCCGGTCGTTGCTGTGTGACTCTCCTTGGTGACGCGTGGCCAGGATAAGCCCGCATACCCGGCGGCGGAAGGCCGGATCCGCTCCTTTCGACGAGGCGAGAAACAGCTCGGCGCTGCGTCGCTCATTGTCACCGTCGCTTGGCTCATACACCGCATCGTGAAACCACAAGGCGACTTCCACGGCGTCCCGGTCATCGAGCAATGATGCGACGTCGTCGAACCTGTGGAGGCAATCGCGGATGTGATTCAAGTTGTGGAAGCGCCGATCGGGGCCCCCGAGTCGGCGGACGAGGTCGGCGTGAACTTCACCCGGCGCAAGGGACTTCGGCGAGGCCACCGCACGGCGCCATAGCGCGTCAAATCGTTTGCTGGCGATTTCGCGCGCGCTCATTGGGCGCGCCATCGGCAACGTCCGCTCGACCCGCGCGCCGAATCTATGGCAAACTGCAGCGCCTGTCGCATCGGTGGCGGCGTTTCGGCCGTCACGATGCAAGCATCGATGGCATTGCCGGCAAGTGCGTGGCCCGCGCCGAACCGCGACAATTTTCCTTCATCCCGAACCCTCCCCCAGTTTCGCGTGCCAGTGTAACGTCGATGCTCGGTTTCCTTCAACGGCGGCGTGCAGAATCCCCCCGGATCGCGCAGATCCGGCAGCTCGGCCTGTTCGCCACGCTGGGCCCGAAAGAACTGCGGGTGATCGACAGCCTGCTGTACGAGCGGCGGTACCTGAAGGGCGAAGTCGTGTTCGACGACGGCGATGAGGGACAAGCGCTCTATGTCGTGCTCAGCGGCCGCGTGATGGTCTGCAAGGAGATCAACACGGTGACCACGGTCGTCGCCGAAATACCGGCGGGGGCATTATTCGGTGAATTGGCGTTGCTCGACGGCGCCCCCCGTACTGCACAGGTGCGTGCGGCCGAGGACTGTGTGCTGGCTGCGCTGTCACGCGCCGATTTCGGGAACCTTCTCGAAACGCACGCGAGGATTGCATCGAAGATCGCGCTTCAGCTCGCGCGCGACCTGGGACACAAGCTGACCGCACGTTTCGTCACCGCGGAGTCGCGTCCGCTGTGAGGCTCCCGTATCTGGCGTCGGGCCCTCTGGTCTGGCTCACGACCATGGCAATCACGACGGTGCTGTTGGTGGCATCGTCGAAGGCGCTCTGGCTGGTCGTGCCGTTCCTGTTGGCGATCATCCTCTACTACATGCTCTATCCGGTGGTTCGGCGCCTGGTCCTGTCCGGCGTCAACCGCGAGACAGCGGCCCTGCTCGTGGCCGCCGGCGTCACGATCCTGGCGGTCGCCGTGATGGTGCCGTTGTTGCCGTGGCTCGCCGCGCAGTCGCTGGCGGGAGAAGAAACGATGTACCGCTACCTCGCGGGCGGCCGCACGCTCATCGACCGGACGCTCGAAACGCTGGAGGCCCAATTCTCGTTCCTGAGGCGGCTCAACTTCCACGCCGAAATGGGCAAGATGGCGGCCGACTTCGGCGACAATTTCCTGCAGAAGAAGATCGGCGAAACCCTGCTCAAGGCCGCAGCCTGGCTGCCGTCGCTGCTGCTCGCGCCGTTCTTCGCGTTCTTCCTGCTGCGCGACGGCCGGGTATTCGTCGATGCGCTCGCGAGCGGCGTGCCGAATGCCTTTTTCGAGCGCACGATCTACATGTTCCATCGCGTCGATGCGACCGCGCGCAATTACTTTCAAGGGCTGCTCAAGCTCACGGTGATCGACACCGTCGTCCTCACCATCGGCCTGTGGTTGGTCGGCGTGCCGACCGCGCCGGTGCTGGCGCTGATCGCGGCGCTGCTCGCATGGATTCCCGTCGTGGGGTCGGTGATCGGCTGCGTCCTGGTCATGCTGATCGCCGCCACCGAGTTTCCCACCGATCCCTGGATCGTGTACGCGACCGTCGGTGTATTCGCTTTTGCAAGGCTGCTCGACAATTTTTTCTTCATTCCGCTCACGGTCGGCCGCAGCATCCAGATGCACCCGCTGCCGGTTGTGCTGATGGTCTTCATCGGCGGCACAGTCGCCGGCGTGCCCGGTCTTATCCTGGCCTTGCCCCTCGCCGGCGTCGTGAGCGCCGTGGTGGGAACCGTGGGCGGGATCGTGCAGGACCCGCGCCTTCGGGCGCGGCACGCGTATGCCAAGGCGTTGCAGAAGGAGCGCGTCAGCGTCGACTTCGGACTCTGACCGGGCAGATGCGAACGATCCCCGCGCCTGCGGCGGCATCGACCGCGTAGTCGGTCTCCTACCTTGAAATAGTCGCAAACCGATGGGAAGTGCGCGTCCCGTCCGACGGACAGGGCGTGGCGAACGGCATTTAATCGACGCCATTCGTCAACGCGCCGCGGTCCATGCCGGTTTCCTGCAAAGTCCTGTTTTTCGCCGCATTGCTCGTGACGATGTGGGCGCAGCCTGCCCACGCCGAGAAAAAAACCGTCTGCACGATTACCGTCAATTCTCCTGACGAGAAGGAAGCGTTTCGCCGGAGCCTGCCACCCGACAAGTTTCAATTCGTCGAGCTGGTGGAGCGGGGCCGCGCCGACTGGCTGGAATCGGCATGCCGCCAGGGAATCCGCTGCGATGTACTCGTCGTCTCCGGCCACTACGACGGAGGCAATGAATTCTTCTCGGATCAACTGGAGGCGCGCGAGTTTCTGCCCGTCGACGAAATGGAGCGCGTTTCGTGCAGCGGGACGTGCAACGGGCTGTTCTCGCAGCTGAAGGAGGTCTACCTCTTCGGCTGCAACACGTTGAATTCGGGCGCCAACAAGAGCGCGTCCGCCGAGATCGGCCGAAGCCTGGTGCGCTCCGGGCATTCGCGCGCCGACGCCGAGCGATTGTCGCGGGCATTGAGCGTGCGCCACGGGGAAAGCAGCCGTGACCGCATGCGCCAAGCTTTCAAGGACGTGCCGGCGATCTATGGTTTCTCGTCGGTCGCGCCGCTCGGACCGACGGCGGCTTCGCTGTTGCAGCGTCACTTTCAGTCGGGCGGAACGAGCGAAGTCGGGACGGGACGCGTCAGCGCGCGCTTGCTCGGCGGCTTCGCCGGCCACTCGATGACCGTGACGAGCGGGCTGAGCAATGCGGATCCGCTGGCTGCGCATCGGCAGGACGTGTGCAAATTCTCCGACGCCCGACTGTCGTCGGCGCAGAAGGTCGACTTCGTCCATCAGCTGCTGGGCCGCGACATGGCCGAAGTGCGGATGTTCCTCGACCGCATCGAGAGATTTTCCACGTCGCTCGGCGACGGCGAGCGCCAGGCGCCGGCGGTCATGGACGCGCTCGATCGGATTGCGCGCGACGACTCGGCGCGGACCCGCTACCTCGAGTTCGCGCGCGATGCCGACCAGGTTGCCGTGCGCGCCCGGATGCTGGAGCTGGCGGGAGACCTGGGCTGGCTCACACCGGACGAGCTGCGGGACGAGATCGTCGCCATGATCGGCGACCAACTGGCGCGAAACAACGTGAGCTCGGCCGACGTGGACCAGGTGTGTGCGCTGAACAAGGATCACGCGCTCGACCGGGAGCTCGGTCGCCTTTCGCTGGCGGCAGTTCAGGTCGACAAGGTGCCGCAGGCGGCGATCCTGGCTTGTCTGGGAAGCGCGCAAGCGCATGCGCGCGTCTTGCGGGCGTTGACGAGCCCCAACGATGACGAAGCGCAGATCGCGCAGGTTTACCTGCGCCACCGGCCGATCGACGATCCGCAGGAGCTGCGCGCCATTACCACGAATGTGGCGCGCATGAACGGCACGGAGGCCAAGGTTCGCGCGCTGGAGACGCTTTCGCGCCTTCGCCTGTCCGACCGCGAGAGCCTGGAAGCACTGACGCGCTTGTACCCGGTCGCCGAATCGGCGGGCGTGCAGACGGCCATCGCCGCGGTCCTCATCCGCGCCGACTATCGGAGCATTGCGAGGCCCGAGCTCGTGCAGACGCTGCGCGAACACCGGCTGAAGTCGGGCACCGGCCAGGATCTTATCGACGTCCTGATTCGACGGCTCCAGGCGCAGTAGTCGGATCGCAATCCCGGCAAAGAAACTGAATCCGCTTTGAAGTTGCACGGGTGTACAAACATCCGCGATGCTCTCGAACTGCGGTCGTCGGACGGCCGAGAGGCACTTTGCACCTGATTTTCACTGTGCGAATGCGGTGTCGGCGTGCAATACTAGCGCGCGATTTTGCCCCATTGCCCGTCGTCCATGTCCGGATCCGCAAAGGTGGCCTTCCTGGCCGCGTTGTTGTTCGTGTCGGTGGCCTTTGATGCCAGCGCCGACAAGAAGACCGTTTGCACGATCACGGTCAACTCGCCTGACGAAAAGGACATCTTTCGCCGGTATCTGCCACAGGACGAGTTTCAGTTCGTCGAGCTGGTGGAACGAGGCCGACCCGATTGGCTGGCTTCGGCATGCCGCGCCGGTGTCCGCTGCGATGTTCTGCTCATTTCCGGCCACTTCGATGGCGGCACCGAGTTCTACACCGATCGGCTCGATGCGCGCGAGTTCCTGCCCGTGGACGAAATGGAGCGCGTCGCCTGCAGCGATTCGTGCCCCGGCCTGTTCTCGCAGCTGAAGGAGGTTTACCTGTTCGGCTGCAAGACACTGAACGCGGAGGCGATGCGCAGCGCCTCCGCGGAGATCGGACGGAGCCTCGTCCGCGCCGGGAATTCGCCGGCCGACGCCGAGCGCCTCTCGCGCGTGCTGAGCGAGCGCCACGGCGAAAGCAATCGCGACCGCATGCGCCATATCTTCAAGGACGTGCCGGTGATCTACGGTTTTTCGTCCAAGGCGCCACTTGGGCGGACGGCGGGTCCGATTCTCGAACGCTATTTTCAATCCGGCGCGGCCACCGAGGTCGGCAGCGGCCGCGCCAGCGCCAAGCTGCTCGGACTCTTCGCGGCCAGCTCGATGACGGCCACGGCCGGCATGACCGATGCCGATCCGCGCGCGGGCTTTCGCGGCGACGCCTGCCACTTTTCGGATGACCGGCTGTCCTCGGCGCAGAAGCTCGGCTTCGTGCATGAGCTGCTGGGTCGGGACATGGCGGAAGTGCGGATGTTCCTCGACCAGCTCGAGAAGTATTCGGCGTCGCTCGACGACGCGGAGCGGCAGGCGCCGCCGGTTGCGGCCGCGCTCGCCGAGATCGCGGCCGACCGGTCCGCACGCGAGCGCTATCTCGAATTCGCGCGCGATGCCGACGAGCCCGCCGTGCGCGCCCGCATGCTGGCATTGGCGCGCGGACTCGGCTGGCTTACGCCCGCGGAGCAGCGCGCGGAGCTCATGCGGATGTTCGGCGAGCGGCTCGCGCGCAGCGCCGTGGGTTCCGCGGAGGTCGACCTCGCGTGCTCGCTGAACAAGGGTCGCGAGCTCCAGCAGGACCTGCATCGGCTGCAGCCGTCGCCCGCGCAGGCCGACAAGGTTGCCAACGCGGCCGTCCTCGCCTGCCTTGGGAGTGCCGCGGGTCATGCGCGCGTACTGCGCGCATTGACGAGTCCCAACGATGACGACGTGCAGATCGCGCAAATCTACTTGCGCCATCGGCCGCTCGCGGACGCGAATGAGCTGCGGGTCGTCGCCACGGGCATTACGCGAATGAGTGGCTCGGAGGCGCAGGTGCGCGCGCTCGACACGCTGGCCGGCCACCGGCTCTCCGACCGGGAGAGCCTGGAAGAGCTGACGCGCCTGTTCCCGCTCGCCAAGTCCGTCAACGTGCAGCGGGCGATCGCCGGAATCCTGATCCGCTCCGACTACCAATCCCTCGCCAGGCCGGAGCTCGCACGGGCGCTGCGCCAGCATCGGTTGAAGTCGCCTGACGGCCAGGACATGATCGACGTGCTCATTCGCCGGCTGGAAGCGACCTAGGGCCCGAGGGCGAGCACGTCGGCCTTCGCTCGGGCGGTCCAGGCCCGCCATCGCGGCGCCAACTGCAGCGAAGCGGCGGCGACCAGCGCATCGAGCGCGCAATAGAACGCGCCCGCGGCGCCCGGCGGGTTCGTGGTGACGAGCTCGAGCCGCGGAACCACCGCCGCCCAGGTCCAGTTCCCCAGCCACGTCCCGTATAACTCGAGCGCGAGCGACAATACGAACGTGCTCGCGTACAGCCGTCGTTGCGACGGCATGACGTACGACGCGACGGCAAAGACCGCAAACAGGGCAATGCCGAGCGTATCGATTCCGGCCGCGGCCACCGCGATCGAGTACACGCCTGCGCAACCCAGGATGGCGCGCGCCGCGGACTCGGGCACATGGTCCGCGAGCCGGAGCCCGACCAGAAGCAGCAGCACGTGCCCCGGCGGCACGAATAGCGGGACGTTGCCCAGCCGATACGCGTAGAGCCCCCAAACGACCGACAGCACGACCTCGCCAATGGTGGCGATGACCAGGCACATCATGAGCGCGCAGCGAACCCCGTCTGCCATCCGGCTCAGCAGGAAGAGCAGCATCGCCCAGACACCGATGCTCACGGCGGTCTGTCCGACGATATCCGTCCGCATGTCGATGGCGAGCCCGCCGACCAGCGTGGCGGCAATCAGCAGCACGATGCCCGGAGAAATGCGGGATGACGGCATACTCACGGTACGTCGGCGGCGATTGCCTGGATGCCTGCGCCCGCCCATGGGCTTAGCAAAATCGACGATTGCGCGTAGATTCGGTGATCGGCATGATGTTCCGGTCAAGAACACTGAAAGAACCCGTGACAACGTGACACCCGATCCCTCGACCCCGGCAGACAAGGATCCGCTTTCGGTCGAAGTGCCGCGAGAATTTCATCGGCGCATGGCCGCGATCATTGACGCGATCCAGACCGGATTGTGGCAGGCCGGCGTGCACGACCTGCTCGGCTATTCGACCGACTATGCATTCGGCCAGAAACGGGGCCTGCAAACGCTCGTCCTGAAAAGCAAGCATCGGTCCGCCTATGTCCGCCTGCAATGGGATACGGTCATGGGCGACGCCGCGGGCGACCGCCAACTGGTGGACGATGCCATCAAGAGCGCGATCGACCAATTGCGGTAAGGTTCCCCCGAAGAGGCCTGCGGCGTCTTCCCCAGGTCGCCGCCTTGCGGCGATCCTGCGGCGGCACGCCGCCACAGCCCCCAGGGACGGCAAAAGCTAGAATAGCAAGCTGACTGACCCGCCCGGATCCCCGCGAGGTAGCGCTTTGGCCGATTCCGACCCGCCCGATTTCCCACCCGTGACCCGCGCCGACTGGGAGCAGGCAGCCGCGAGAAGTGCCCCCGGCGGCTCGCTCCCCAACCTGGTCTGGAAGACGCCCGACGGCATTGCAATGAAGCCGCTGTATACCGCGGCCGACCTGGCCGGTCTCCCGTACGCCGACACGCTGCCCGGCTTCGCGCCGTTCGTGCGCGGCCCGCAACCGACGATGTATGCGGTCCGGCCATGGACCATCAGGCAATACGCGGGATTTTCCACCGCCGAGGAATCGAACGCGTTCTATCGCCGCAATCTCGCCGGCGGCGGCCAGGGGGTGTCGGTCGCCTTCGACCTCGCCACGCACCGCGGCTACGATTCGGATCATCCGCGCGTCGTCGGCGATGTCGGCAAAGCCGGCGTGGCGATCGACTCGGTCGAGGACATGAGGATCCTGTTCGACGGGATTCCGCTCGATCGCGTGTCGGTGTCGATGACGATGAATGGCGCAGTATTGCCGGTGCTCGCCGGCTACATCGTCGCCGCGGAAGAGCAGGGTGTCGCGCAGGAACATCTTTCGGGAACGATCCAGAACGACATCCTGAAGGAGTTCATGGTTCGCAACACCTATATCTATCCGCCAGTGCCATCGATGCGGATCGTCGCTGACATCATCGAGTACACGGCGCAGCACATGCCGAAGTTCAACTCGATCTCGATCTCGGGCTATCACATGCAGGAAGCCGGCGCGCACCAGGCGCTGGAGCTCGCGTTCACACTGGCCGACGGCCGCGAATACGTGCGGCTGGCGCTCGCGCGCGGCATGGATGTCGACGAATTCGCGGGCCGGCTGTCGTTCTTCTTCGGCATCGGCATGAATTTCTACCTGGAGGTCGCCAAGCTGCGCGCCGCGCGCCTGTTGTGGTGGCGGATCATGACGGCGTTCAAGCCGCAGAACCAGAAGTCGCTGATGCTGCGCACGCATTGCCAGACGTCCGGATGGTCGCTGACGGAGCAGGATCCATACAACAACATCGTGCGCACGACGATCGAGGCGATGGCTGGAGTATTCGGCGGCACACAGTCGCTGCACACCAATTCGTTCGACGAGGCCGTTGCGCTGCCCTCCGATGTCGCGGCGCGCATTGCGCGCAATACGCAGGTCATCCTGCAGGAAGAAACGCACATCACGAAAGTCATCGATCCGTGGGCCGGTTCCTACATGATGGAGCGGCTGACGCAGGACATGGCCGACCAGGCGTGGGCGATTCTCGAGGAAGTGGAGGCGATGGGCGGCATGACGCGCGCCGTCGAATCCGGCTGGGCCAAGCTCAAGATCGAGGCGGCGGCGGCCGAAAAGCAGGCGCGCATCGACAGCGGTCACGACGTGATCGTCGGCGTCAACAAGTTCCGGCTCGACGTCGAAGCGCCGATGGATACCCGCGAGATCGACAACACCGCGGTGCGCGAATCGCAGTTGAAGCGCCTGGCGCAGGTGAAGGCGAGCCGCGACAACACCGTCGTGCAGACGCAACTGGCGGCACTTACGGAGGCAGCGCGCTCGGGTCAGGGCAACCTGCTCGAGCTTGCGATCCGCGCCGTGCGCGCCCGTGCGACGGTGGGCGAGGTCTCCGATGCACTGGAAAAAGTGTGGGGCCGGCACCGGGCGGTGACGCAAAGCGTATCCGGCATCTACGGCGCCCAATTCGCGGAGGACAGCATGTGGGAGAGGATCAAGTCCGACATCGAGGCCTTCGCCAAGGAGGAAGGCCGCCGGCCGCGGATCATGGTCGCCAAGGTCGGCCAGGACGGCCACGATCGGGGCGCCAAGGTGGTGGCGACGGCCTTCGCGGACCTGGGCTTCGACGTCGACATCGGACCGCTGTTCCAGACGCCGGAGGAGGCGGCGCGGCAGGCGATCGAGAACGACGTCCACGCCATCGGCGTCTCGACGCTGGCGGCCGGCCACAAGACGCTGGTCCCCGCGATCATCGACGCGTTGCGCAAGCAGGGGGCAAGCGAAATCATCGTCTTTGTCGGCGGCGTCGTGCCGCCGCAGGATTACGCGATGCTGTACAAGGCGGGCGTGGCGGGGATCTACGGACCCGGTACCGCCATCCCGGTATGCGCGGCGGATGTGCTCGCGAAGATCCGCGCCGCGCGAACGGTTGCCGTCAAGATTTGAGTGCACCGGCAAGCCGCGCGACGCAGTTGCCGGATCCGGATCCGCAGGAGTGCGAACGTCTATGCGCCGGTGTACGCGCCGGCGACCGGCGCGTGCTCGCCAAAGCGATCACGCTCGCGGAATCCACGCGCAGCGACCATCAGGCGCTCGCGCGTGCCGTAATCGCACAGGTCTTGCCCGCGACGGGCGGTGCATTGCGCATGGGGATCACCGGCTCGCCCGGCGTGGGCAAATCGACGCTGATCGAGGCGCTGGGCCTGCTGCTGGTGGGCGCCGGTCATCGCGTTGCAGTGCTCGCGGTTGACCCATCGAGCTCGGTGAGCGGCGGTTCGATCCTGGGCGACAAGACGCGCATGGAGGATCTCGCGCGCCACCCGCACGCCTTCATCCGGCCGTCGCCGGCGAGTGGCGCATTGGGCGGCGTCGCCACGCATACGCGCGAAGCCGTGCTGCTGGTCGAGGCGGCGGGCTTCGACGTGGTGATCGTCGAAACCGTCGGCGTGGGCCAGAGCGAAACCGACGTCGCCAATCTGACCGACGTGTTCGTGTTGATGCAGCTGCCCAACGCCGGCGATGACCTGCAGGCGATCAAGAAAGGTATCGTCGAGCTGGCCGACATCATCGTCTACAACAAGCGCGATCTCGATCCCGCGGCCGCCGACCGCGCGATGGGACAAATGACCGGCGCGCTGACGTTGTTGCGTCCCGCATCGAAGCAATGGAAGCCGCTGGTGCTGGGCGTGAGCGCGCTGCATCGCGATGGCATCGGGGCATTCTGGCAGGAGGTCCTGCGCTGCCGCGACACCCTCGCGGCCTCGGGCGAGCTTGCCGCGAAACGCCGGCGCCAGGCGCTGGCCTGGACGTGGCACTTGATCGACACCGGATTGCGCGAGCGCTTTCGCCGCGATCACGCTGTCCGTGACGCGCTGCCGGCCATACTCGAGCAGGTTGCGGCGGGCACGCTGACGCCGAATGCCGCCGCCGCGCAGCTGCTCGAAGGTAATTAAGGGGAGATCACCACCGTGCACGACATCATCCGGCAGCTCGACCAGATGCGCGCGAAGGCGCAACTGGGGGGCGGCGAAAAGAGAATCGCGGCGCAGCACGCCAAAGGCAAGCTGACGGCTCGCGAACGTCTCGAGCTGTTGCTCGACGAAGGCTCGTTCGAGGAATGGGACATGTTCGTCGAGCATCGCAGCCACGACTTCGGGATGGACAAGGAAACCGTGCCGGGCGATGGCGTCGTGACCGGGTACGGAATGATCAATGGGCGGCTCGTCTTCGTGTTCTCACAGGATTTCACCGTGTTCGGCGGCGCACTCTCCGAAGCCCACGCCGAAAAGATCTGCAAGGTCATGGATCACGCGATGAAGGTTGGCGCACCGGTGATCGGCCTCAACGATTCGGGCGGCGCGCGCATCCAGGAAGGCGTGGCCTCGCTCGGCGGTTATGCCGAAGTCTTCCAGCGCAACGTGCTCGCCTCCGGCGTGATTCCGCAGATCTCGCTGATCATGGGACCGTGCGCCGGCGGCGCCGTGTATTCGCCGGCGATGACCGATTTCATCTTCATGGTCAAGGATTCGTCGTACATGTTCGTCACCGGTCCCGAAGTGGTGAAGACGGTGACACACGAGGAAATCACCGCGCAGGAGTTGGGCGGTGCGGTGACGCATACCACCCGCTCGGGTGTCGCGGATCTCGCGTTCGAGAACGACGTCGACGCGCTGCTCATGGTGCGGCGTTTTTTCAATTACCTGCCGCTCAACAACCGCGACCGGCCCCCTTTGCGGCCGAACGACGACCCGGCGGACCGGCCGGAAATGTCGCTCGACACGCTGGTCCCCGACAATCCGAACAAGCCGTACGACATGAAGGAATTGATCCTTAAAACCGTGGACGGCGGCGACTTCTTCGAGTTGCAGCCGGAAAACGCGAAAAACATCGTCATCGGCTTCGGCCGGATGGAAGGCCTGCCGGTAGGCATCGTCGCCAACCAGCCTTTGGTGCTCGCGGGCTGCCTCGATATCAAGAGCGCGATCAAGGGCGCGCGCTTCGTCCGTTTCTGCGACGCCTTCGGCATTCCAGTCCTGACGTTCGTCGATGTCCCCGGCTTCATGCCAGGGACCGCACAGGAATACGGCGGCATCATCAAGCATGGCGCCAAGCTGCTGTACGCGTACGCGGAATGCACGGTGCCGAAAGTGACGGTCATCACGCGCAAGGCCTACGGCGGCGCCTACGACGTGATGAGCTCGAAGCACTTGCGCGGCGACGTCAACTTCGCGTGGCCGTCGGCGGAAATTGCCGTGATGGGCCCGAAGGGCGCGGTGGAAATCATCTTCCGCGACGAGAAGCATGATCCCGCGAAGATCACGGCGCGCGAGCGCGAGTACCGCGAGAAGTTTGCGAATCCGTTCATCGCGGGCAAGCGCGGCTTCATCGACGACGTCATCATGCCGCACGAAACGCGCAAGCGGGTGTGCCGCAGCCTGGCCATGCTGCGCGACAAGCATCTCGAGAATCCGTGGCGCAAGCACGGGAACATCCCTCTGTAGGCGATCGAAAGCTCCGATGTTCAAGAAGATCCTGATCGCCAATCGCGGCGAAATCGCCTGCCGCATCATCCGCACCGCGCGCGCGATGGGCATTGCCACGGTGGCCGTCTACTCGGAGGCCGACCGCGACGCGCGGCATGTGCTATTGGCCGACGAAGCGCTGTGCATCGGGCCCGCCGCATCGCGCGAGTCGTATCTCGCAATAGACAAGATCATTGCCGCCTGCAAGGCCACCAACGCGGAAGCCGTTCATCCCGGCTATGGCTTCCTGTCGGAGAACGAAGCGTTCGCCCGGGAGCTCGAGGCGGCCGGAATTGTCTTCATCGGACCCAAGCATCGATCGATCGCCGCAATGGGCGACAAGATCGCCTCGAAGAAACTGGCGGCGAAGGCGAACGTCAATACCATCCCGGGCTACACCGATGTGATTCCCGATGCGACCGCTGCGGTGCGCATCGCGAAAGAGGTCGGCTATCCCGTCATGATCAAGGCGTCCGCGGGCGGCGGCGGCAAGGGCCTGCGCGTCGCGCGTAACGATCGCGAGGCGCGCGAGGGCTTTACTGCTTGCCAGGCGGAGGCCAAGGCGAGCTTTGGCGACGACCGCGTCTTCATCGAGAAATTCATCGAGGAGCCGCACCACATCGAAATCCAGGTGCTGGGCGATGCGCATGGAAACCTCGTGTATTTGTGGGAGCGCGAATGCTCGATCCAGCGCCGCCACCAGAAGGTGATCGAAGAGGCGCCATCGCCATTTCTCGATGACGTCACGCGCCGCGCGATGGGCGAGCAGGCGGTGGCGCTGGCGCGCGCGGTGAATTACGAGTCGGCAGGTACCGTCGAGTTCGTCGTCGGCAACGACAAGCGCTTCTATTTCCTCGAGATGAACACGCGACTGCAGGTCGAGCATCCGGTGACCGAGATG
>Ga0207648_10001027_pt1 | contig 31423 bp, 21 predicted proteins | sample KBSMisM32_FD_184310 | JGI IMG/M metagenome (GOLD analysis project Ga0207648, IMG submission 184310) | Miscanthus rhizosphere microbial communities from Kellogg Biological Station, Michigan, USA - KBS Miscanthus M3-2 (SPAdes) (version 2) | ecosystem: Host-associated > Plants > Roots >... | reverse complement strand
GCCGACGGAACCGCGACTCCCATCAACGTCATCGCGAACCAGACGAACCCGAACGGTTTGGCCACCGGCGGCGTGGCCGAGTTCGAAATCGCCAACCCCACGATCGCCCTGAACGGCTCGGGCACGGCCGACGCGCCCTTCATCCTGATCAACATCTCCACACTGGGACAGAGCACGATCACGGTCGCCTACAACGTGCGCGACATCGACGGCTCCGCGGACAACACAAACCAGCAGGTCGCGTTGCACTATCGCATCGGATCGAGCGGTTCCTTCACGAACATTCCCGCCGGATACCTCCCGGACGCGACGACGGGGCCCAGCCTCGCCACGCTGGTGACACCGGTGGCGGTCACATTGCCTCCCAACGCCGACAACCAGCCGCTCGTACAGATCCGCATCATGACCACCAACGCGCCGAGCAATGACGAGTGGGTCGGGATCGACGACATCTCGATCACGGGATCCGCGGTTTCGACCACGAATCCCTCGGGGGCGGGATCCGCCAATCCGGCCACCGTCTTCCCCGGCCAGGCTTCGCTCCTCACCGTGAACGTCACGCCGGGCGCGGTCCCCCCGAGCACCGGGATCGTGGTGAGCGCCGACCTCTCTTCGATCGGCGGATCCGCGACCCAGGCGTTCGCCAACAACGGCGGCAACAGCTTCAGCTTCAGCGCGGTCGTCGCCATGGGCACGGCCCTCGGCGCCAAGTCGCTGCCCGTGACAATCGCGGACGCCGAAGGACGCTCCGGCAGCACGACCATCAGCCTCCAGGTCGATCCGCCGCCGCCGCCGCTCGGCCACCCCGTCATCAGCCAGATCTACGGGGGCGGCGGGAACACCGGCGCCACGTACACCAATGATTTCGTCGAGCTCTACAACCCGGGGACCTCATCGGTGGACGTCACCGGATGGACCGTCCAGTACGGATCCGCGACGGGCAGCTTCTCCGCCAGCCTCAGCCAGCCCCTGGCCGGCGTCATCGGCCCCGGGGAGTACTACCTCGTGGCCCTGGGTTCCGGCGGAGCCGTCGGTGCGGATCTGCCGCTCGCCAACGTCTCGAACGCCGACATCAATATGAGCGCGACGAACGGGAAGGTCGCGCTGGCCAGCAACGGCGATCCGATCTCGACCGCCACCTGCCCGCTCTCCGATGCCGACCTCGTCGACTTCGTCGGCTACGGCACCGCGAACTGCAAGGAGGGCGCGGCGACCGCACCCCCCGGCGGCAACACGACCTCGCTCTTCCGCAAGAACGGCGGGAGCACGGACACGGACCAGAACGGAAACGACTTCCTGACGGGCACGCCCGATCCGCGGCGCACCGCGCCCATCGCCGAGGTCGGACCGCGCGTGCAGAGCACGGACCCCACGCGGAACGGCACGAACGCCCCTCGGGACGCGAGCCTCACCGTCACCTTCTCCGAGCCCGTGGACCTCGCCGACCCGTGGGTGCACCTCGTATGCACCACCACCGGCACCCACGACGACGCGACCCTGGCCGGCGGGCCCACCACGTACGTCTTCACGCCGAACGTGAACTTCGTGGCCGGCGAGACCTGCACGGCCACGATCACTCGGGACGGTGTCCACGATCAGGACACGGACGACGCGTCACCCGACACCGACATCCTTCCCGCGGATTACGTGTGGAGCTTCACCGTGGCCACGGGCACGGCGCCGCCGTATCCGTTCGATCCGCCGGACGTGGACGTGCACCTGACCATGGGTAACCCCTCCGGGGCGACGTCGGACCTGCTCACGCCGAACAACTACCTCATGGAGAAGCCCGAGTTCGCGCTCTCCTACAACCGCGGCAAGGGCACGCCGAACTGGGTGAGCTGGCATCTGGCCAAGGAGTGGACCGGCAGCCTCGTGCGCAACGACACCTTCCGGCCCGATCCGGCGGTGCCGGCCGCGTGGTACCGCGTCCAGGCCACCGACTTCTTCAGCACGGGATTCGATCGCGGCCACATGACGCCCAACGCGGACCGCGACTACGAGAACTCGATCCCGATCAACCAGGCGACGTTCCTGATGTCGAACATGGTTCCGCAGGCCCCCGACAACAACCAGGGACCTTGGGCCAACCTCGAGAACTACCTCCGCACGCTCATCGACCCGCCTCCGGCCGCCAACGACGAGATCTACATCGTCTCCGGCCCCTTCGGCGTCGGAGGGATTGGGAGCAACGGCGGAACGACCACGACGCTCGCAGATGGCCATGTCACCGTCCCCGCCTATACGTGGAAGGTGGCACTCGTCCTGCCGAAGGATTCGGGCGACGACGTCGCGCGGGTGACCGCCTCCACCCGGACCATCGCCGTGATCATGCCCAACACGCAGGGCATCCGGACCAGCGATCCCAACGACTGGCGCGGGTACCTCACGACCGTCGACGCCGTCGAAGAGCTGACCGGCTACGATTTCTTCGCGAACGTCGACGACCTCGTGGAGAGCAGCATCGAGCACGGCATCGACGGGGCCAACCCGCCTGGGGTCCTGGATCAGGTCGTCACCACTGACGAGGACGCGGCCAAGAGCTTCAGCCCGGACATCGTGAGTCCCGGAGCCGGGCCGCTGACCTACACGATCGTCAGCCCTCCGACGAGCGGCGCGGTATCGGCCTCGGATGCGTCGCTGACCTACATGCCCCTGGCCGATTTCGTGGGCAACGACCGCTTCACGTTCAGCGTCAGCCAGGGCAACCTCACATCCAGGACCGCGACGGTCACCATCACGGTCCTCGAAGTGAACGACCCGCCAACCGCCAGCGACGACGCACGGGCCACGAACGAGGACGCCACGCTCGCCTTCTCCGCGGCCGAGCTGGCGGCCAACGATTCGGCCGGACCCGCCAACGAGGCCGCGCAGACATTGACGGTGACGGGCGTGAGTGCCACGGCAACTACGCACGGTACCGTCAGTTTGAGTGGCGGTCAGGTGACCTACGTGCCTGACCCCAACTTCAACGGCGCCGCCCGCTTCAACTACCAGGTCTGTGACGACGGCCATACCGCCGGCGTCTCCGACCCGAAGTGCGCGACCGGAGCTGTCACGGTGGAAGTGGCCCCATCCAACGATCCACCGGTCTTCACATCCGTTCCGAGCGCGGCGACGGTACCGGAGCTCGCTCCGTACACCTTCACCGCCCAGGCGAGCGACGTCGACAGCGCCACCCTGACCTTCTCGCTCGTGGGCGCGCCCGCGGGCGCGGCGATCAATCCGGGCACCGGCCAGTTCTCCTGGGCTCCCACGGAAGGCCAGGGCGGCACGGGCGTGCCGTTCGCGTTCAAGGTGCGAATCAGCGACGGCACGTCCAACACGGACGCGAACATCGCGATCACGGTGACCGAGGTCAACCAGGCCCCGACGCTCATCGTGGGCACGAGCCATTCGGTGTCGCTCGGTCAGACGCTCACGTTCGTCGCGCTGGGCTCCGACGCCGACATCCCGGCCCAGGCGCTCGTCTACGGCCTCTCCGGGGCGGTGCCCGCGGGCGCGAGCATCAACCCCGCTAGCGGCGTCTTCACCTGGACACCGACGGCGGCCCAGTCCGGCGCCGCCTACGCCTTCAACGTGACCGTGACGGATGGGGTGACGACCACCTCCGTGGCCATCGCGGTCAACTCGATCGGGCCGCTCCAGATCGAGCGCGACGTGCTCGCCCGGATCAAGGCCCTGCGCAACGCCACCCACGACCGAAGCGACCGGAAGAGCCTCGACGATGTGATCGAAGACCTGACCGAGGCCGTTCAGGCAAAGTACTGGGATGACGCCGCGCATCTCGATGCGCGCCGCGGCGACAAGGTCTTCGACGAGGACGAGCAGGCCGTGCGCGAGCTGGCCAGGCTCGAGCGCGAGTGCCACAGCCGGATCCCGGACGCGCTGCTGCAGGGATTCATCGACGACCTCGTCCGGGCCACGCGCCTGCTCGCGGAGACGGCCATCGCCGACGCGATCGCCGCCCACGGCGACCGCCGGGACATCGCCAAGGCCAAGGACGATCTCGAGGAAGGCAACCGCGACGCCGCCCGCGGCCGGTCCGACGATGCGATCCGCGACTACGGGAGCGCCTGGGAGCGCGCGCTGAAAGCGGTCAGATGAGCCGCGCCTGCGCGGTGGCCGGATAGATCAGTACCCCGTCCGGGCCCGGACGCGCGCTCGGGTTGAGCTCGTGCGCGCGCTCCTGGCCCGGGCCGAGGACGTGGCGCACGGTCACGCCGCGCGCCACCAGCGTGTCCGCGATGAGCTGGCGATGGCATCGCCAGGGCACGGCTTCCGCGCACATCACCACCGGCCGGCCGGTTTCCGAAGAGGCGAGGACGCGCTCCACCGCCGCGCGGAACCCCGGCGAGGCCATGTGATCGGCGTATCCGCGGAAGGCGGCCACGCGCCAGGCCGTGTTGACGGAGTCCGGCGCCGGGTCGCGCCGGCCGCCGAGGTCGGGCTCGTGTACGTAACCGATCCCGACTCCGGCCAGGGCCCGCGCCAGCGCGGGCCCGCCGAAGTGCGGATGACGGCGCGATCCCGGAAAGCGCCGCACGTCCACCAGCGTCGTGACCTCGAACTCGGCGAGCCGGGCGAGGAACTCCTCGAGCGTGCGCGTGGAGTGGCCGATGGTCAGCACCAACCGCTCGGGCTTCACGCGGCGGGACGGCGATAACGGATCTCCAGCAGGCGCGCGCCCAGGCTCCCGTCCGGAGACGTCACGGTCACGAGGTTGTCGCCCCGGACGAGGTAACGCGCGGGGATGCGGAAGGATTGCCCCGTCTCCTCGGGCCCCACGCGCCACGATCCCACGGCGTGTCCGTTGACGGCGAGACCCAGGGCCACCGGCGACGGCGACGCCATGCGCAGCCACAACTCCACGTCTTCGGGGGCCAGCACGGGCAGGAGCACCGTGGCCGCGGCCGCGCGCATGAGAACGGGCCCGGCGTCGTAGTGCGCGCCGTCTCCCCAGCCCTCGCGCAGGAACCACCGCATGCGCGTGGGCGGCGCGCCCTCCGCGTCGCTCCAGGTGAACCGGCTCGATTCCGGGTCGAGGACGACCTCGTCCCCTCCGGCCAGGCGCGTCGCCATCCGCCACGTCTCGCGGCAGAGGGCGAGGACGAGCGGGCCGTCCCGGCTCGATTGCAGGTCGACGCGGCGATAGCGGTCGACGAGCACGATCGGCAGAACGAGGGCGGCGATGGCCAGGCCCGCGGGGATCAGCTGCCCGCGGGCGGGACCAGGCGCGGGCGGCGGGCCCAGGCACGGCCACACGCGATCGATCGCGGCCAGCACCAGCGGAAGCAGCAGCGGCACCGAATAGAGGAGCAGCCGCTCGAAGTTGTCGCCGAAGAGCGGCACCGGCTCCCGGCTCGGCACGTTGAGCCAGCCCAGGAAGGCCAGGCCCACGAGAAGGACGAGGGAGACGGCGTAGCGCTGGAGGTGCTCGCGCGCCTTCGGCTGCAGCGCGCCCGCGATGGCGAGAGGGACGAGGCCGCCCACCAGCGCGGCCACCGCCGTCGGTTCCCAGACCCGCTGCAGCGCCTCCCAGGCCACGCGCACGAGCTCGAGGTTGCGCTCGGCGGTGATCCTGGGGATGTTCGGCGTCCACCACCAGCGCAGGACGGGCCCGAACACCGCCGCCGGAATCGCGAGCGCCAGGGCGCGGGTCAGCGCGCCCCCGCGATCGCCGCGCCACCGCGCGAGGAGGACCGCGGGCACCAGCGTCAACACGATCGCGCCGTCCTTCGTGAGGGTCACGAGCGCGGACAGGAGGGCGAGCGTTCCCCAGCCCGCGCCCGTCTCGATCCCGAGGAGAAGAGCGAGGATCAGCAGGATGGCGACCGGCTCCTGGAAGAAGGGCGTCTCCACCGCGCGCGCCACGGGCGGGCTCAGGACGAAGAGGGCCGTCCCCAGCAGCGCGGCCAGGTCCGTGGCCCCACGTCGGCGCAGGAACAGGAACAAGAGACCGCCCGCGCCCACCATCGACGCGAAGGAGACGATCTTGAAGCCGCGGACCACGTTGCGGAATCCCATCGCGTGCACGACGGAGGGCACGAGGACGCGGTAGCCCCAGGGCGCGACCGTGAACACGGCGGGCCGCTCCGCCATGACGACGTAGACGTTGGCGTCGAAGCCGGGAAGCTGGAAGCGGCCGTACGCGATGTGCGGGTCGTGCTGCCGGGCCTGCTGCCAGGCGGTCAGGCCGGCGGTGACGGCCAGCGCGAGGGCGAAGAAGAGGACGGCCCGGCGGCGCGCCGCCGGATCAGGCGGCAGGGGCGACGGGCCGGAAGCGCTGCCGCTCGAGCTCCTGCGCGCGAGCAGCCAGGCGGTCCAGCGCGGCCGTGCGGTCCGGGTAGAACCCGAGAGTCTTGACGACCTTCCCGGCCCCGCGCCATTCCTCGGTCGCGAGGTACCCGGCATCGTCGGGCATGCCGTCGACCTCGCTGGTGTTGGCGGCCGTCTGGTAGGCGACGAGCCGTACCTCGCTGGCCTGGGTCGGATGCTGGAACACGCGCTCCTGGACGATCATGGCGGTGATTCTAGTGCACCGTACGGACTTTCTTGTTCAGATAGTCCATCAGCACGAACTGCCCGAGGGTGTACGGCGTCGTGAAATAGGCCTTGCCGCGCGACATCTCGCAGACCTTCTTCACGAACGCGACCAGCTCGTAGTCGCGGGCGAGCATGAACGTGTTGACCAGGATCCCCTGCCGGCGGCAGTTCGCCACTTCCTTCAAGGTGAGGGCCACGACGCGCGGATCCAGGCCGAAGGGGTTGCGGTAGATGCGCCCGTCCGGCTCCGTCAGCGCGGAGGGCTTGCCGTCCGTGATCATCACGATCTGCTTCATGTCCTTGCGCTGGCGGGCCAGGATGCGCTGGGCCATCTTCAGCCCCTCGCGCGTGTTCGTGTAGTACGGCCCCACCCGGACCTTGGCCAGCTGGCTGAGCGGGACCTCTTCCGCCGAATCGTGGAAGACGACGAGGCTGATGCTGTCGCCCGGGTATTGCGAGCGGATGAGGTGGCTCAGGGCGAGGGCGACCTTCTTGGCGGGGGTGAAGCGGTCCTCGCCGTACAGGATCATGCTGTGCGAGCAGTCCAGCATGACGACGGTGGCGCAGGAAGACTGGTACTCGGTCTGGTGGACGAGCAGGTCCTTGTAGTCCACGTCCAGCGGCACCTTCAGGCCTTCGCGTGACAGCGCGGAGAGAAGAGTGCCGCTGATGTCGAGGTTCAGGGTGTCGCCGAACTCGTACTCCTTCGAGGGACCGGAGGACTCGATGCCGGTGGCGAGGTCGCGGGTGTCGTGGCGGCCGAACGACGACTTGCCCAGGGAACCCAGGAGGTCGCGCAGCGTCTTGTACCCGAGGAAGTCGACGCCCTTCTCCGTCAGCTCGAACTTGATGGGCGGCCCGGCGGGACCGAAGCCGCCACGGCCTTGCGTGGGGTCACGGAAGGGCTGACTCTCGGACATCGAGAGATAGCCCTCGCGCATGAGGCGCTCCACGACCTTGTCCAGGAACTGCTCGCGCGCGTCGCCGTCGTCGAGCAGCTTCTGCAGGTCCTCGTCGGAGAGAAGGCCCCGGCGCATGAGCGCTTCCAGGATGGCGTCGTGCAGGGCCTGGAGCTGGTCCTCGTCGTATTCGCCCTCCTCGGTGCCGAACCCGCTCTGGAGGAGGAAGTCGGAGAGCTCACCGACCAGCTCGCCGAGGTCGAGGTCGTCCCAGAGCTCACCGATGTAGCGGTGATAGCGGATGGCGCCCACGGCTCAGTTCACCTGCTTCTTCATCCGCCGCAGGCGCTCGAGCTTCTCCATGTCGATGTCGGCGTCGCTGTGCCGCTCCGGAGCCATGAAGCCGCGGTCGTCGCTGCGGCCGATCTTCTTCTGGCCGTAGAGGCCCTCCAGCACGAACTCCGCCGCGGACGCGGTCACGGGGGCGGGCTCGCCGCCGCCGAGGCCGAGATGGCTCAGGGCCTCGAAGAGTCCCGGCACCTTCCGCAGCTGCGCCACCATGTCGTCCGACGCGGCGTCCTCGCGCAGCTTGAGGCTGCCGCCGGACTCGAAGTACGAGACGACGGGTCGCAGGTCGGCGGAGCCGAGGTAGACGGAGAACGCCTCCCCCACCGAGGCCCGGATCAGCTCGCGGGCCACGTTGTCCGCGCCCATCAGCTCGCCTTCGTATTCGAGCTCGAACTTCCCGGTCAGCGAAGGCAGGGCGGCGTAGATGTCCGACACGCGCGGCACCACGATCGCTTCCTTGCGCAGCACGGCGCGCCGCTCCGCGTTCGAGATCGCGTTCTCGAGGGCGGTGATGGGCAGGCGCTGGCTGACGCCGCTGCGCTTGTCGATCTTCTTGTCGCGGCGGGCGGCGAAGGCGACGCCCTCCGCCACCTCGCGGATGTAGCGGGGCACGCGCAGCTCGCGGCCGCGGTCCGTCCAGGCCTCCTGCTGCGTGATGGCCACGCCCTGCTCGACGGTGGCCGGGTAGTGCGTGCGGATCTCGCTGCCGATGCGGTCCTTGAGGGGCGTGATGATCTTGCCCCGCGCGGTGTAGTCCTCCGGGTTGGCCGTGAACACCATGGCCACGTCGATGGGCAGGCGCACCGGGTAGCCTTTGATCTGGACGTCGCCTTCCTGGAGGATGTTGAAGAGGCCGACCTGGATGCGCCCGGCCAGATCGGGCAGCTCGTTGAGGGCGAAGATGCCGCGGTTCGCGCGCGGCAGCAACCCGTAGTGCATGGTCAGCTCGCTGGCCAGGTCGTGCCCGCCGCGGGCGGCGCGGATGGGATCGACGTCTCCGATGATGTCGGCGATGGTCACGTCCGGCGTGGCCAGCTTCTCCACGAAGCGCTCGTCGGGGGAGAGCCAGGCCAGCGGCGTCTCGTCGCCCCTCTCGCTCACGAGGTCGCGGCAGCGGCGGCAGAGCGGCCGCAGCGGGTCGTCGTGGATCTCGCAGCCGGCGATCATGGGCAGGGCGGGATCGAGCAGGGTGGTGAGGCTGCGCAGGAGCCGGCTCTTGGCCTGCCCGCGCAGGCCGAGCAGGATCATGTTGTGCCGCGAGAGGACCGCGTTCGCGACCTGGGGCACGACCGAGTCGTCGTAGCCGAGGATGCCCGGGAACAGCGTCTCACCCGACTCCAGCTTGCGGATGAGGTTCCGCCGCATCTCCTCCTTCACGGGTACGGCCTTCACGCCCGACTTCTTGAGCTCGCCGAGTGTCCGCGCCTGGGTCATCGTCTGGTCCCCTCCCCAACGGCCATTATGGAGCAGCTTCGGCGCGGCCGCGCAGGGGCGATTCGGCGGCCAGGGGCTCCCCCCAGATGTAGTGCGCGAACCAGTCGAGGTTGTGCTGCAGGACGGCGCGGTTCGATTTCGGCTTGGTGATCCCGTGGCCGTAGCCGGCGTACACGATCATGGTCGCGGGCACGCCCTGATCGCGCAGGCCGCGGAAGAGCTGGTACGCGTTCGGGATGGGCACGCGCCGGTCGTTCTCGCCGTGCTGGATGAGCGTGGGCGTCTTCGCCTTCTTGATGTTGGCCATGGGCGACGTGCGCGCGTAGATCTCGGGATCGTCCCAGGGCGTGGCGTGCAGATACTGGCGCGTGAAGGGCGTGATGTCGGTGTTGACGTAATACGTCATCCAGTCACTGATGCCGGCCCCGACGGAGATGGCCTTGAAGCGGTCGGTGTTCGTGGCCAGGAACGCGGAGATGTACCCGCCCTGCGACCAGCCCATCACACCCAGGCGTTCGGGATCGGCCAGGCCCTGGGCCACCAGCGCGTCCACGCCGCTCATCACATCCGCCATGTCCCCGACGCCGAGGTTGCGGACGTTGAGGGCACGGAAGGCGCCGCCGTATCCGGCGCTGCCGCGGTAGTTCGGCTCCAGGACGAGGGCGCCCCTGTCCAGGAAGGCTTCGATCGGATAGTAGCGGTTCCCCGGCGCCATCAAGGCGCGCGAGATGCCGGTGGGCCCGCCGTGGATCACGACCAGGAGCGGGTAGCGCTTCCCCGCCTGGAAATCCGCGGGCTTGTGCAGGACGCCCTCGATCTCCGCTCCATCGGCGCTCTTCCACCGCACGAGCGAGACGGGGCCCAGCGTCCATCCCGCGGTCTGCGCGGTCATGTTCGTGAGCGTCCGCGGCCGGAAGGGAGCGAGGGGCGAGACCGCGATCTCCGGGAGATGGCGGTCGTCGGCGATCACGAAGGCCGCCGTCTTGAAGTCGCGCGTGAAGCTGGGGGCGCTGGCGGCCAGACGGTCGGGGCTGGACACCCGCGCGACCTCTCCCGCGGCGGGGATGCGGAAGATGTGCGAATCCGTGCGCCGGAGGCCCGTCATGTAGATCCCGTCCGGACCCCAGCCCAGAAGGCCCGCGTCTTCGTCGAAGGACGCGGTCCGGTCCCGCACGTCCGCCGCCGCGCGCGCGGGACGGCTTTCGACGTCGGCCACGCGGACGGAGGCGATGTGCCCGTTCGCGTAGTAGTGGTACTCCGCGCCCAGCCCCGTCTCGAAAGCGATCTCGCTGCCGTCGGGTGAGAACGTGGGCGCATCGTCGGGGCCGGGCAGGGCGACGATCACGCGGACGCCTTCGGGCCGCGCGCGCTCCAGCAGGTACAGGTCGGAGTCGGACCGGTACGCGATCAGCGGGCTGGGGGTGGCGGCAAAGGCGATGCGGGCGGAGTCCGGCGACCAGTCGAACTCGCCCACGCTGCGACGCGGATCCCGGGTGAGCTGGACGGCGGGCACGGGGGCGGCCGCGCCCGCGGCCGCCGCCACGTCCACCACCCAGAGCTGGCTCTGGTCGAAGTCGCTCTCCACGACCTCGTAATCGCCGTATTTCTCCTTGCGGTCCTTGAGTGTCTTGGCCTCGGGGACGGGAGCGGTGAACGCGATCGACCGTCCGTCCTTCGACCAGTGGAACGCGTCGATGTGCGCGCCGTGCGCCGTGAGGGGCCAGGCTTCACCGCCGGCGGGGGCGATGACCCAGATCTGTCGCGCATCGGGCTTGGCTTCCGCGGCGTCCTTGTCCTTCGCCTCCGGATCCTTCGGCGCGACCACTCCGTCGCGCTCGGTCAGGAACGCGATCCATCGCCCGTCCGGCGACCATTCCGCCGACGTCGCCGGCTTCTTGCCGCGCGTGAGCTGGATCGACTGTCCGGAGGCCACGTCGGCCAGGAAGAGCTGGGTGACGTACGCGTTCTCCTTCCAGTCCGTCTCCTGCCGCTCGTAGACGACGGCGCGTCCCTCCGGCGAGATGCGCGGGGCGCGCACGCTCAGCAGGGAGAGGGACTGCTCGAATGTGGGGGGAGCGGCCGTCGAAGCGGCCGCGGGCAGGGCGAAGACGAAAGCGGCAGCCAGGCACGCTGGGCGCATTCAGGGCCTCCTTGGAGCCGGGCCATTATCGGCGCCGCGCCGCGCCGGCGCCCGGTCTAGGGCTTGGCCGGCTGGGTCTTGATGAGGTCGAGGAAGCCCTGCAGCGTGGTGAGCTTCCGGGCCGAGGTCGAATACAGCTTGGCCGAGAAGATCGCGGTCGCGGCATGCCCGGCCAGGAGCGTGAAGAGCTCGAAGTCGGTGGCCGTGAACTCGGTCTTCTGGACGAGGAGCTTGTTGATGGAGATGACGCCGACCACGCTGTCCTTGATCTTCAGGGGGATGACGGCGGTCGGCTGGTCGAAGGGCGTCGCTTCCTTGTGCGCGACCTGGGTCGCGAAGAAGTTCTCGCCCGTCTTGGCCGCCATCCCGATCGGCCCCTCCCCGATCCCGATGCTGGTCACGGGCGCGGTCGCTCCCTCCGACGTCTCGAGCTCGAGCTGGCCCGTCTTGTCGCTCACCACGAAGATGTGGAAGGCCTCCGCTCCGATGAGGTTGATCACGATCTCCTGGACGATGCGGATGACCTCGCGGTAGTCCAGGGTCGAGTGGAGCTGGTAGGAAGCCACGTAGAGGTTGGCCAGGTTGTTGTTCTGCTCCTCGATCTCGATGTAGCGGTCGGCGAACTCCTTGTTCTCCTCTTCGACCTTGCGGTAGCGCGTCTCCACGTCCAGGAGGCGCTGCTCGAGCTCGCGGACGCGCGCGTCGAGGACGGTGGGCGGACCGCCTCCCACCGCGGCCTCGAGGCTGGCCATCTTGAAGCGCAGCCGCTCGTTCTCCTTGAGCAGCTCTTCGGTGAACTCCTTGGCCTTCAGGAACACGCCAAAGAATTCCTGGCTCTTCTGGACGGGATCGTCTTCCCTGGGCATGGGCTCAGATTGGATTCTAACTCAGGGGGGCCAGCTTACTAAGTCAGGGGGGGCACTTGCGCACCATCCGCGATGGGCGCTGCGCGGCCCCCCCTGAAACCCCCCTCGCGACGCGCCGCCGCTTTGCGGCGCCGCCTCGCTCTACGTACCTCCGGCCCCGATCACTGAGTTTGCATCGCGGTGACCTTCCGCTGCAGGAAGGCGTTCTCGAGGGCGATCCCGGCCTGGTTGACGAACGTGTCCAGGGCGGCCAGGCGGCCCAGGGCACGACCGCTGTCCGGGTTGTCCCCGAAGAGGATGGCCACCGTCTCCCGGTTCGTGAGCAGCGGCATGATCGCGAATCCGGACGACTGGAACCGTCCGATCTTGCCCAGGAGATGGCGCGCCCATTTGTCGTCCGGCCAGGGCCCCACGTGCGGCTTTCGCCCCACGGCGACGCGGGCGAAGAGGGAGGGCTCGCCGAGCGGGATCGCGATCTCGCGCACGAGGAGTCCCAGCTTCTCGTCGCGGGGGGCGGCCCCGTATCCACCCAGTCCCCGCATGGTCTCGTGCTTGACCACGAAGAGGACGCCCCGCTCGAAGCAGTCGCGGGCCACGCGCATGACCAGGGTCGAGATCTGGGTGGCGTCCTGGCACCCGCGGAGCTCCTCCAGCCAGCGCTGGAGCTGCTCGAAGTCGCGCGACATCTCGTCCGGCGTCGCGGCAGTAGTGGCGGAGGCCGGCGCTTGTGCGGGCGTCTTGCCGGAGTCCGCACGCGCGCCCGCCCCTTCCGCCGACGACCCTTTCGAACCGCGGGGGGGAGGTGCCTCGGCGGGAGCGCGGGCCAGCTTGGGGAGGATGTCGGTGAGGATCTTGGTCGCGAACGCGCGCAGGTCCGCCTCGAACTGCTCGGGATCGAGCTTGGAGAGCCCGGGCTTGAAGACGAAGTGCGAGATCTCCATCTGCCGCGCCCGCGCCTGGAGGGTGGGGGTGAGGGCCTCCCCCATGAGGAGCACGGGCGGGCGCAGGTTCATCTTCCAGAGGCGCTTCACCACCTCGAACCCGCCCTGGAACGAGGTGCCCCCCGAAGTCGGCATCCCGAGGTCGCTGACGAGCAGGAACGGGATCGAGGCCTTGCCCAGCCGTCCCGCCTTCTTCACGGCCGCATCCGGGTCTTCGGCCTCGACCACGTTGTATCCGCCGCGGGTGAAGCGCTCGGCCAGGATGCGCCGGACTTCGTCCTCGTCGTCCACGAGAAGGATCGTCGTGATTTCCGTCTCCGTCGCGGGCGCGGCCACGGGCGGAGGCGCGGCGTGTGATGCCGGAACGGCCGCCGGCGGGGGCGGGGGAAGAGCAGGGGCGACGGGGGGCGCGGATGGAGAGTCGGGCGGAAATGACGGAAATCCGGCCTGGGCCGCCAGCTCCGGGGGAACGGTGACGTCGTCAGGGGGCTCCGCGAACGAGGCTTCCAGGGCCGCGGTCGAATCGCGCCTGTCCTCGTCCATGCCCCGCGCCAGGTCGAGGAGCAGCTCCTGCGCGTTGATGCCCTGCGGAAGCGTCTCCTCCGAGATGTCCCGCGGGCCCACCTTGCGGGGCGGCCCCTCGGTGAGGCTGAAGCTGAACTGGCCCTCGCGCAGCCGGATGAGCTGCTCGAGGCCATGCTCGATGTTCTGCCGGAGCAGCTTCGTCCGTGCCTCCGGCGGCAGGTGGCGGTAGCGGGGGTCGAAGGGCGGCGTCTCCGCGCTGAAGGCGGCCACCACGTAGCCGTCCTGGAAGACGATGGCGCCCTCTCCCCCTTCGGTGCGGATGGAGAGGTATCCCGTCTTCTTGCTGAAGGAGACGATCTGCAGGATGTCGAGGAGGGGCAGGTCCTCGAGGTTGCCGTTCAGGCTCAATGGACCCTTCCCAGGGCGAGATCCTCCATCCGCGAGTGAGTCTACACCGCCGCCAGGATCTCGTCGGCGACCCGTGTGAGGGGCACCGCCCGGTCCACGACCCCGGCTTCCACCGCCGCCTTGGGCATGCCGTAGATCACGCAGGTTTCTTCGCTTTCGGCCAGGGTCAGCCCCCCCGCCTCCCGGATCGCGCGGAGGCCCTCCACGCCGTCCGAGCCCATGCCGGTGAGGACGATTCCCATCGCGTGCTCCCCGTAGCCCTTGGCCACCGAAGCCATCAGCACGTCGACGGAGGGACGGTGCAGGGCGGAGCGCGGCTCGTCGTCCAGCCAGACCCGGGTCTCCTGTCCGCGACGCCGGATCTTCATGTGACGGCCGGCGGGGGCGATGAGGACGGAGCCGCGCACCACGAGGTCCCCGTCCGCGGCCTCCCGGACGGGAACGACGCTGCGCGCGTCGAGGCGGTCCGCCAGCGACTTCGTGAAGCCGACCGGCATGTGCTGAACGATGAGGACGGGACAGGGCAGGGCCTCGGGCAGGCGCGGGATGATGGCCTGCAGCGCGGGTGGGCCCCCGGTCGAGGTGCCGATGACCACGATCTGGGCCCGGGCCGCGTGCTGGGCGGGAAGGGTCTTGGGCCCGGTCTCGCGCACGACGGAGGGGACCCGGAGCCGCGCCCGCGGCACCGAAGCCAGCGCACGCACCTTGGCCTGGAGCTCCTCGGCCAGGCTCAGGAGGTTCATGTGCCCCTGGACCCTGGACTTGTCCACGAAGTCCATGGCCCCCAGCTCCAGGCCGCGCAGGGTGACCTCGGCGCCTTCCTTCGTCTGCGACGAGAGGAGGAGCACCGCCGTCGGACAGTCGGCCATGATGCGCCGCAGGGCCTCCAGGCCGTCCATGCGCGGCATCTTCACGTCGAGCGTCACCACGTCCGGCCGGAAGTCGAGGGCCTTCTCCCATCCGTCCTTGCCGTCCACGGCGGTGGCCACGACCTCGATGTCGGCCGCGTTGCCCAGCATGCGCGTGAGGGCCTGGCGCACGAAGGCGGAGTCGTCGACGATCAGGACGCGGATCATTTCCCGGCGGCCTGCGCGTAGCTCTCGCGCGGCCCCTCCTTGCGGTAGATCATCGCGCCCTGGAAGCGGATCGGAGTGAACAGATCCGTGATGCGCGAGAGCGATTCGGCGTGGCCCAGGAAGAGGTACCCCCCGGGCACGAGCGCGTCGTGGAACAAGCGGACCACCTTCAGGATCATCACGTCGGAGAAGTAGATGAGGACGTTGCGGCAGAAGATCACGTCCAGGGCCGGCAGCCCCATGTAGCTGGCCGGGTCCACGATGTTGCCGGCGCGGAAGCTCACCAGACGGCGGATCGGCTCCTTGACCTGCCCCGCCGCCCCGACCGCCGGGACGAAGTGGCGCTCCTTGACCGCGGGGCTGAGGCTCCGGAACGAGTTGTGATGGTAGATGGCCCGCCGTGCCTTCTCCAGCGCGACCTGGTCCACGTCCATCCCGATGACCTGGACGTCCCAGTTCCAGAAGAACTGGCCGCTGTCGTAGATCATCATGGCCAGGGTGTAGGCCTCTTCGCCCGTCGAGCAGCCGGCGGAGAGGACGCGGAGCGTACGATTCGCCCCCCCCGACTTCGCGTCCTTGATCTCGCGCAGCACGATCTCCGCGAACACGTGGAGCTGCGGAGCCTCCCGGTAGAAATAGGTCTCGTTGTTCGTGAGGTGGGTGACCATGCGCTGCAGCTCGTCGCCGCGCTGGGGGCCGAAGCGGAGGTAGTGGTAGTAGTCCTCGAAGGACAGCAGGTCCAAGGTGGCCAGCCGTCCGGCCAGGCGCGTGCGCAGGGAGGCGCGCTGGTTGTCGTCGAAGAAGAGGCCGAACCGCTCGTGGATGAGGTCGCGCAGGAGGCGGAACTCCTCCTCGGAGAGGTCGACGTTGTGGTCGGTGGGCTGGAACACTCCGCTCGCTACCGGGGAGTGAGCTTGGTGAGGGCCATGGCCGCCGCGTGACGGACCTCGGCGGAAGGGTCCGAGGCCTTGAGGTCCATCAGCGGACGGACCGCGTCGAGGAACCCGCCGTCGCCGAGGGAGAGGGCCGCTTCCGCGCGCACCTGCGCGCTGTCGTCGGCCAGGGCGGCCAGGAGGAGGCGGCGTCCCTGGCGGTCCTCGAGCTTGCCCACGACGTCCACGATCAGGCGCCGCACGTCCGGCGACGCCCCCGCGAAGGCGCGCTCCAGCTCGGACAGCGCGGACGGCCCCATCCGCCGCAGCGCCTCCAGGGCCGCCGGCTGCAGGGCGGGATCGGCCAGGAGCTGGGTCAGGCGGCGCCCCGCGCGCGCGTCCCCGATCTCCCCGAGGGCCGCCACCACCGCGCGCCGCACCGTGGCGTCGTCGTCGTCGAGCCGGGTGAGGAGGGGCGGCACGGCCTTGAAGCTGCGGATCCGGCCCAGGGCGGTCGCCGCCGCGCAGCGGACCGACCAATGCTCGTCCTCGAGGGCGAGGAGGACCGGCGGCAGCGTCTGCGGGTCTCCGATGGCGCCCAGGGCCTCCGCGGCCGCGCGGCGGAGGTTGCGGTCGGAGTCGCGCAGCACGTCCACCAGCGGCCGCACCGCCTCCACCGCCCGGATCGAGCCCAGCGCCTCCACCGCCGCGAAGCGCAGCTCCTTGCGCGCGTCCCCGAGGAAGGTCGTGATGCGGGGCACCACCTCGCGGTTGCGGATCTGCCCCAGCGCGCGCAGGGTCACGAAGCGCATCTTGGGGTCGGGGTCGTCGAGCAGGGGGAGGAGGTCCGTCGCCGCCTGCTCCTCCTGCAGCTTGCCCAGGGAGAGCACCGCCTGCTGCCGGACGAGGCTGCTCTCGTCGAGGAGGGCGGCGCGCAGGAGGTCGGGCACGTCCGCGGTCTCGATCTCGCCCAGGGCCTTGATGGCCGCGCGCCGCACCGTCTCGCGGGGGTCCTTGGAGAGGGCGATCAGCGCGGTCGCGGTCTCCGGATCGCGCAGGAGCCCGAGCGTCTCCGCCGCCCGCACCCGGACCTGCGCCTCCGGGCTGCCCAGGGCCTGCAGCAGGAGCGGGACCACGCGCTCGGCGGGCATGCGCGCGAGCGCGCCCATGGCGCTCTCCTGGATGAGCTCGCTCTCGTCGCCCAGCAGCTCGAAGAGCAACATGGCCGCGTCCTCGTCCCCGAGGCGGCCGATGGCCGCCGCCGCCTCCGCGCGCACTTCCTGGGAAGGGTCGTGGATGAGGGGCGCCACGAGGTCGATCCCCCCCGCGGGCGCGATCCAGGCGATGCACCGCACCACGCCCTGACGGATGGGGTCGTTGGGATGCTCGAGGCCGCGACGGTACGCCTCCGGGTCCTGGAAGCCGATGGAGACGAGCGCGTGGGCGGCGTACTCCTGCAGCGAGGGCTCGGCCAGGCAGTCGATCAGCGCCGGCTCCGCGCGCGGCTCCTTGAGCCAGCCCAGGGTCACCGCGGCCGTGCGGCGGTTGATGGGCTCGTCCTCGCGCAGGGTGGTGAGGAGGTGGTCGACGAGGTCCTCGCGGCGAAGGGCGGCCTGCACCGCGGGGTCCAGGCTCTCCCCGGCCGCGGTGGCGCGCTGCTCGATGGAGACGACGGCGTGGATGGCGACGTTGCGCAGCGTCACGTCCGCGTCGTACAGATGGGGCATGAGGTGCGCGAGCGCCTCCCGGCCGGCCAGGCGGCCCAGCGCCTCCATGACCGGCGCGCGCAGGAGCTCGTCGCCGAGCAGTGCAAGCAGCGGCGCCTCCGCGCGCGGATCGCCGATCTCGCCCAGGGCGTGGATGGCCGGGTACTGCAGCCAGGGCTCGGTGCGGAGGACGTCGATCAGGGGCCCCACCGCCTCCGCCGCCCCGACCTGGCCCAGGCTGGCCGCGGCGGCGTGGCGCACGTTGACGTCGGGATCGCTCAAGGCCGCGATGAGGGCCGGTACCGCCGACTTCTCCCGGCGGGCCCCGAGCATGACGGCGGCGAAGTTGCGGACCTCCTCGTCTTCGTCGGCGAGGAGGGCGAGGAGGGCGGGCGGGGCGGCCGGCCCCATCTTGACGTAGATCTCCATGGCCGCGTTGCGCATGGCCGCGTCCTCGTCGTCGCGCAGGGCGGCCTCGAGGTGCGGAAGCAGCGCCTTGTCGTCGAAGGTGGCCAGGAGCTCCGTCGCCGCCTGCCGCACGGGCCAGCTCTCGTCCGCGACGGCCAGCAGCAGGGGCGTGATGGCCTCCGGCCGTCCGGACCGTCCCAGCTCCTCCACCACGCGCCGGCGGACGGGCTCCTCCCCGCTGCGCAACGATTCCAGCGCCGCCTGGATGTCAAGAGTCATGGCTCGCCGCTCGACATCAGGGGTGCGGCGCGATCAGGGGTCGTCCGGCGATCGCCGCGCGGTGGCGGAAGCCGGCGCTTGTGTCGCGCGTAGCGAGCGAGGCGAGGCCCGCGGAGGCATGCGAGCCCCACCTCGCGACGCCATGTCCCCAGGTGCTCGTTCGAAATTGAAAGAGGGCGAGCGGCCGGGGCCGCCGAGCGAGCGGCGCGACCAAGCGGCGGCTAGCCATCACCGCGCGGCGCCGTCCGGTCCACCGCCTCATTGCACCCGGAACACCGCGATCAGCTTGGCCAGGTTCTCGGCCTGCTGGGCGAGGTTGACCGTCGCCTTGGACATCTCCTCCACCGTGGCCAGGTTGTCGCGCGCGATCTCGGAGATGTTCTCCATCGCCTTCACCACCAGCTCTCCCCCGCGCTTCTGCTCCGCCGTCGCGTAGGAGACCTGCTGGGTCATGCGATTCATGTTCTCGACCGCCCCGATGATCTGGCGCGAGCCCTCCGCCTGCTCCTTGGTCGCGATGTTCACCTGGCCCGCGATCTTGTTCATGTTCTCGACGGAGACGCGCACCTGGCGCCCGCCCGCCGCCTGCTCGCGGGTGGAGTAGGCGGCCTGGGTCATGATCTTGTTGATGTTCTCCATGGCCTCGCGGATCTGCCGGCTTCCCACCGCCTGCACGCGCACCGCCGAGGTCACGTTGGCGGTGGCCGCGTTCATGTCTTTCACCGTCTGCAGGACCTCCGCGGAGGCGGAGGACTGCTTGGCCGTGGCCTGGGCGATCTGGGCCATGAGCTGGCTGGAGCGGTTCACGGACTCGCTGATGCGGCGCAGGGCGAGCCCGGCCTTGTCCGCGAGCTGGATGCCCTCGCGCGTCTCCATGGCGCCCGCTTTCGCCGTCTCCACCGCGTCCGTCGTCTCCGCCTGAACCTGGCGGATGACCTCGCCGATCTCCTTGGTGGCCTCCACCGACCGCTCGGCCAGCTTGCGCACCTCGTCCGCCACCACCGCGAAACCGCGCCCGGCCTCTCCCGCGCGCGCGGCCTCGATGGCGGCGTTGAGGGCGAGCAGGTTCGTCTGGTCCGCGATCTCCTCGATGACCTCCAGGATCTTGCCGATCTCCTGCGAGCGCTTGCCCAGGCTGGTGATGACCCGCGTCGTGTTCTCCATGGTCTCGGAGATGCTCTTCATCCCCTCGACGGTGGTGGCCACGGCCACGTCGCCCAGGCGCGCGTCCTCCGAGGCCTTGCTGGAGATGCGGTCCGCTTCCTCCGCGATCTTGGCCACGTCGTTGACCGCGGCCGCCATCTCCGTGACGCGCTGGCTCGCCTTCTGGGCCGCGGTCGTGAGCGTCTCCGCGTTCTTGGCCACCCCTTCGATGGAAGTGGCCATCTCCTCGATCGTGCTCGAGGTCTCGGTGACGGTGCCGGCCAGGTTCTCGAGGTTCTTGGCCATCTGGTCGATGGAGACGGTCATCTCCTCGATGGTGGCGGAGGCCTCGGTCACGGTGCCGGCGAGGGTCGAGCTGGACTTGGCGACCTGCTCGATGGACGCGCCCATCTCCGTGATGGAGGACGAGGTCTCCTCGACGTAGGTGGCCAGGCTCTGCGCGTTGCCGGCCACGGTCTGGATCGAGGCCGCCATCTCCTCCATCGACGTCGAGGTCTCCTCCGCCGCCTGGGCCTGGCTTTGCGCGCCCTGGGTGATGAGCTTCGCGTTGGCCGAGATCTGGCCCGCGGAGGAGGCGACCTGGACGGACGTCTCCTGGATGTTGTCCACGATCTTGCGCAGGTTCGCGACCATGTCCTTGAAGCCCACGGCCAGCGCGCCCAGCTCGTCCCCGGACTCCTCCGCCTCGATCTTGCTTTCCGTGAGGTCGCCCTTGGTGACGGCGTTGGCCACGTCGAGCATGCGCCGCACGGGGTTCAGCCAGCGCCCGATGAGGACCCAGCCCAGCGCGGAGCCACCGGCGAAGAGGGCGAGGGCCAGCATCGTGGTGGACAGGAAGTCCTTCCTCTGCTGCGCGTCCATGACCGACTTGCTGATGGCCACCTCCACGCCGCCCTTGAGCTCCTCGGCGGGGCGAGCGGCGCCGTCGGCGGCCAGACCGAGCTCGGTGGCCATGCCACCCCCGGAATCGCTGGTCACCGGCGCCCGGAACAGGATGACGGACTCGCCCTGCTCGGTGACGCTGTCGCGCTCCTGGATGGTCGCCGCCGGCGTGGAGGGGAGGTCGCGGATCACCGCCCCGCGCTGGGCCAGCACGGCGCCCTTGGCGTCGCGGATCATCGCCCCCACCACGTCGCTCGTACCGGCGCGCGTGCGGTCGGTGCCGGCGGAGAGGGCGCCCTCGAGGAGCTGGGTCAGGAGCGGCTTGTCCTCGGTGAGGACGCCGTATTTGCTGTTGTAGGCGAGGTTCTGGGCGATGTAGCGGCCGCGCTTGGCCATCTGCTCGCGCAACAGTCTGCCGCTCATGAACAGCTCGAACCCCGCGGAGACGGCGCCCACGAGGAGGGCGACGCCGGCCACCAGCAGGAGGAACTTGGTCCGTATGGAGCGGATGGTCATCGCGCTAGAACACCTTGTTGGCGGCCTTGAGGACTTCGGCCGAGACGTCGATCTTGAGGCGGGCAGCGATCTTCTTGTTGATCACCAGCTCCGCCCGTGGCACCAGCAGCTCGATCCGCGAGCGGTCGCCCGCGGCCAGCCTGTTCACCAGCTCCCCGATCTGCTCTCCGATGGAAACGAGGTCCGGCCCGTTGCTCACCAGCGCGCCCTCCGCCACCAGCCCGGAGGAGGAGCCGTACACCGCCTTGCCTGCCTTGAACATCTCGGCCTGCAGGAACCGGCGCGTGTCGTCGCCCAGGAGCACGGGATCGGGCGGGATCCAGAGGGCGTCGATGGCCTGGTCCCCGGCGAGCAGGGAGCGCAGCGCGGGGGGGATGTCGCGCTCGGAGGTGACCGCGCGCGTGCTCATCACCACGCGCAACAGGGTCGCGGCCTTGATGGCCTCCTCGACGGAGTGGCCGGAGTTGTCCTCCTTGTAGATCACGCCGATGCGCACGCCCTTGGGATTGACGAGCCGGAAGGCCGCGAGCTGGTTCTTGATCGGGATGGCGAAGGCCACGCCGGTCACGCCCGGGCCCGGAGCCAGGCCGAGCTTGGCCGGCTCCTGCACCATCGCGAAGACGAGGGGGGCGTCGGGAAGGGTCGAGCGGACGAGCTGCGCGGCCAGGGGCCCCAGGGCCACGATGATCGCGGCCTTGCCCTTCAGGCCCGCGAGCACGCTGTCCGCGGTCGGACGGTCGTTGCGCAGGTCGTGCTCGGTGATGGTGTGCGACGCAGAGACGCGCCGCAGGGCGTCGATGGCCGGACGCCAGGCCGGGACGTCGCTGCTCTTCACCACCGCCACTTCGGCCGCCGCCATCGGACGCACGGGCGCCAGAGCGACCAGCGCGACCATCCATCCCCACTTCGCGAGTCTCCTCATCTCCTCCTCGGTCCGTTGGCGCGGCTCGGGCCTACGGGGCCTCGTCCGCCTCTTCCCTGAGCTCGAGCGCGAGCGTCTTGTTGAGATCCATCAGGATGATCAACCGTCCCGTCAGCTTGGCGACGCCGCGGATCGCGGTGGTGTCGATCTCGGTCACCTCGTCCGGAGCCGCTTCGATGGTCGAGATGGGCACCTTCAGGACCTGGGACGCCCCGTCCACGAGCAGGCCGATCAGGCGCTCCTTGATCTTCACGACCACGATCCTCGACTGGCGCGCGACCTCCACGTCCCCGAGACCGAGCTTCCGCTTCAAGTCCACGACGGGAATGATCCGCCCGCGCAGGTTGATCACGCCCTTGATGAACTCGGGGGCGCGCGGCACCTGGGTGATCTCGGACACGCGGATGATCTCCTGCACGAGCCGGACGTCCACGCCGTATTCCTCGCGCCCCAGGAAGAAGGTGGCGAGGTGCTCGCTCGCCTCCACCGCCTTGCGCTCCTCGCGCACGGGCGCCGAGAAGAACGAGATGTTGTGGGCCCGCGGCGCTTCCGCCTCGGGGACCGAGGGCAGGGGCGCGGGCGCCCGCACCGGCTCCGCCGCGGGCACGGCGGCCGCCCCGGCCAGGGCCAGGATGTCGGCGGCCAGGCCGGAGGATGGCAGCGAGATCGGACCGCTCGGGCGCTCTTCGTCCGCCGGGAACACGAGGCCGTCCTCGGAGCGGGCCGGGCGCCGGGCGGGCTTCCGCCCGCGCTTGCCGCGTTCGGGACGATCGGGAGGCGAGGACATGTCGCTCAGGCTTCCAGCGGCTCGCTCAGCCGCCCGTGCAGGGAAGGAAGGCGCTTGCCTTCGAAGAGGGACGCGACGTCGAGGATGAGCACCACGCGCCCGTCACCCATGATGGTCGCCCCGGCCATGCCCACCGCCTCCCCGGAGACGGCGGGATCGAGGGCCTTGATCACGACCTCCTGCTGGCCGCGCAGCCGGTTCACGACCACTCCCACCCGCTTGTCGCCCCGCCCGATGATCACCGCGTATTTGCGCACCTCCGGCCCTTCGTCCTCCGGCAGCCCGAAGACGCGGGCCAGCCGCAGGAGGGGCACGATCCGGTCCCGGATGCGCAGGGTCTCGCGGCCGCTGATCGTGTGCACCTCGCCCTCGCGGAGCTTGAGGCTCTCCACCACCGAGCCCAGCGGTATGGCGTAGGTCCGTCCCGAGACCTCGACGAGCAGGGCGGAGATGATGGCGAGGGTCAGGGGGAGCTGGATGATGAACTTCGTCCCCACGCCCGGCACCGTCTCCACCTCCACCAGGCCGTTGAGGCGCTCGATCGACTTGAGCACGACGTCGAGGCCGACGCCGCGGCCGGAGACCTCCGTGATCGATTCGCGGGTCGAGAATCCCTGCGAGAAGATGAGCTGCACGACGTCGCGGTCGGAGAGCCCTTCGTCCGCCTTGATGAGGCCGCGCTCGATGGCCTTGCTCCGGACCGTTCCCGCGTCGATCCCCGCCCCGTCGTCCATGATCGTGATGAGCACGTGGTTGGACTCCTGGGTCGCGGAGAGGAGGATGGTCCCCGTCGGCGTCTTGCCGTTGGCCACGCGCTCCGCCGGGGGCTCGATCCCATGGTCCACGCTGTTGCGGACGAGGTGGACGAGCGGCTCCCCGATCTCGTCGATGATGGCCTTGTCGATGCGCGTCGACTCGCCCTCCAGGATCAGCTCGATCTCCTTGCCCGTCTCCCGCGCGAGGTCGCGCACGAGACGCGGGAACCGCTCGAAAACGTGGCGGATGGGGAGCATCCGCACGTCCATGACCGTCTCCTGGAGCTGCTGCGACACGCCCGCCACCTGGTGCACGGCGGCCAGGAGCTCACGCGCGGCCGTGCGCTGGCTCGTCTCCTCGGCCAGGTGCTTCGCCATCTCCTGCAGCTTCGTGCGGTGGATGATGAGCTCGCCGACGAGGTTGAGCAGGTGGTCGAGCTGCGCGAACTCGACGCGGACCACGCTGGACTTCGCGGTGTAGCGGGCATCGCGCCGGTCGACGGCGCGCGCCGGGCCGGGGTCGGCGGCACCGGCCGCCTCCGCCTCCCGCGAGGGGACGAGCAGCCCGGGGGCCCGAGGGGCGGGCGCCGCGGGGGCGGCGGGACCTCCCGCGATCAGGCGCTCGAGCTCCGCACGTTCGGGCCCGAGGTCGCGCGCTTCCTTCCCTTCGCGGCCCGCGTATTCGATCGCGTCGCGCAGGGCGGTCGCGCCCGCGAAGAGGCGGTCGAAGGCCTGGGGCTGGAGGGCGAACGTCCCGTCGCGCGCGTGCGCGAAGACGTCCTCGAGCCGGTGTACGTAATCCTTGATCCCGGAGAACCCGATCATGCCGCTGTTGCCCTTGAGCGTGTGCAGGGGGCCGAGGACGGTGGCGATCGTCTCTTCGTCGGACCCCTCGCGCTCGAGGGTGAGGAGGCAGTGGTCCAGGGCTTCGAGGTGCTGGCGTGCGTCCTCGAGATAGATGGCGAGCAGCTCGGGGGAGACCTGGAAGTCGGACATCCTGTCGGCCGGGCCGGCCCCTCCCCTCCTCAGCTGGTCGTGATCTTCTCTATGAGTCCGTGCAGCTCCGAGGCCTGGAAAGGCTTCTTGACGTAGCCCTTCGCGCCCATCTTGAGGCCGCGGATCGTGTCCTCTTCCTTTCCTTCGGTCGAGATGATGATGACGGGTATGGCCTGGTAGGCGGGCTCCTTCTGGACGCGCTGGAGGAACTCGAGCCCGTTCATGACCGGCATGTTGATGTCCAGCAGGATGAGGTCGATGCCGTCCTCCTGCCCCAGCTTGTCCAGCGCTTCCAGCCCGTTCATGGCGCTGATGAGCTTGCAGCTCTTGTAGCGGGAGAGGAAGAGCTTGTACATCTGGTGGATGAGCGCCGAGTCGTCGACGGCGAGGATCTTCCTCAGCATCGCCTTCTCTCCTGCCGCCACGCGGCCCCCAGCGGCGGCCTCGACCTATGGCCGCGCGAACGGGCGAGACCGCACGAGGTGGCCCGGAGCCGGTAAAGGTTTGTATCACCGAAGGCGGGAACGTTCAATGGTGAGGGCGGAGCCGGGGTCCGTAGGCGCGTCAGGGCCGGGCGCGACCGGCCAGCCGCACCCGGAATCCGCCGCGGATGGTGCGCGGCGGGCCCACGGTCCGAAGGGGTGTTCGCCCCACGTCGTATTCGGCGTCCGTGAGGTTCTCGCCGGCGAGGAAGAAGCCCACCCATTCGTTCAGGGAATGCCCGAAAAGGGCATCGAGCGTCCAATACCCGTCAAGGCGCAGCGAGTTGAGGTCGTCGTCGTACTGCGCGGTGCCGAAGCGCGCCTGAACGCCGAACGTGAACCCCTTGGGGTCGTCGTAGCGGATCTGCGCGCCGCCCTGGCGCTTCGGCGCCTGGGGCACGCGCTTGCCCACCAGCGCGGGATCGGGCGCGGCCAGTACCTTGGAGTCGAGGAACGTGATCCCCGCGGCCAGGACCAGGCGGGAGCCGAGGCGCGCTTCCCCATCGACTTCCACGCCCTTCGAGCGGATCTCGCCCAGGTTCTGCCGCTGGCGTGTGATGAGCGCGGGGGTCGTGGACAGCGTGACGTTGGCGACGGTGTCCGTAGCGTGCATGTTGAAAGCGGTCGCGCGCAGCGAGACCGAGTCGCCGAGCCCGACGAGCACGCCGGCTTCTCGTCCGGTGGCGCGCTCCGCGCCCAGATCGGAGTTGGCGATGGTGAGGACGTTGCCCACACGGAAGGGCCGGTACAGCTCGTTCAGGGTCGGAGCCCGGAAGGCGCGGTAGGCGGCGGCGGTGAGCGACACGCGGCGCGCGACCTTGAAGACCAGCGACCCGCGGGGGCTGAAGGCGGACTCGTCGCGGTCGGCCAGGGTGGTCTTCGTGGCTCCCACCGTCTGCTGGCCATCGTAGTTCCGCCACCAGTCCATGCGCCCGCCGCCCTGGAGGATGAGCCGCCGCCCCAGGCTCCAGGCGTCCTCCACGAAGAGCGCGGTGGTGTTCTGCCGTCCGCCCGCGCTGCTGTGCACGGTGGCGGCGGCGGCGAAGCTGTCCTCGTCGCTCCGGCCCCAGATCGAACGAGCCTCGGCGCCCAGGACGAGCACGTGCGCGCCCAGGGGCCGCGTCCATTGCCCGGAGAAACCGGTCGTGCGGGAGGGGACGTGCTGGGCGCTGGTGAGCCGCTCCGTGCGCCGGTCGGCGGCCACGGCGCTGAACGTCTGGTTGTAGTCCTGGCGGCTCTGGTCGAAACGGAAGCGCAGGGCGCCGGTTCCGGTGGGCAGATCGAGGCCCGCCATCCACTGGTTGATGGCGGTGTCGTTGTCCTGGAGCGCGGTACCGTTGGTGCGGTCCTCGCGATAGCCGCCGCCACGGACGAACGCGCGCCCCGATCCGATCGCGCGCTCGAGGGTGACGTCCCCGCCATGGTGGCGGGTCGAGAGGCGTCCGTCCACGGGACCGCGGATGTCATCGGGGACCGGGTAGTACCCGGACGTCGAGAAGATTTCCGCCGCCACCTTCGCGCCCCACGCCCCACGCCGACCTCCGGCGAAAAGCGAGCCTTCACCAAGGTCCTCCTGGCCGGCCGTGAAGTCCGCCTCCAGCCGCGGCACCTCCGTGCCCGGGCGGACGACCTGGATGACTCCCGCGAGCGCGGTGCTCCCGTAGAGGTCCGACGCCCCGCCGCGCAGGACCTCGACCCGGTCCACCGCCGCGCGGGGAACCCGGCCCCAGTAGATCCACCCGCCGAACGGATCGTTCAACGGCACGCCGTCTTCCAGGACGAGCGCGCGGCTGGCGCCGCTGCCGGCGAGGCCGCGCAGCGTCGCGCCCTGCGCGGTGGGGTTGGCCCCGCGGCTCGGCGTCCGCCGGAACAGGGTGAAGCCGGGCACCTGGCGCAGCGCGTCGTCGAGGCCCTGGCCGGCCGTCGTCTTGAGATCGGACGAGGACAACACGAGGAGGCTCGCGGCGGTGTCGCCCAGCGCTTCCGGGCGGCGGGCCGCGGTCACCGTCACCCGGTCCTGGAAGGCCGCCGCGGACAGGACCAGATCGACGGGCGCATCACCCACGGAAACCGCGCGACGCGTGCGCGGGAACCCCGACGCCTCCAGGGTGACCGTGACCTGCTTCGGCCCTCCCCACTCCACAGAGAACCGGCCCTCGGCGTCGGTGGAGGCGCGGGCCGAATCGCCGCCCCCTTCGACGGAGACGGCCGCGTTCGCCACGGGGGCGCCCGTCGCGTCGCGCACCGTGCCTTCGAAGCGGGCGGGCGTGGCCGCGGCCAGGGACGCGGCGAAGAGCAGCGTGGCGATCACGTTCATCGGCTATGCTTCGACCTCGAGGACGGCCCCTCGTCCTGGTTCACGATTCTCCCCCGATTCGGGCCGCCATGATCTCCCGAGAGCGCGTATGACTGCCAACACCGCTGAATACGTCGGACTGGACGTCGGTGGCACGTTCCTCAAGGGCGCCCGGATCGACGAGACCGGCCGCGTGCTGTCCCGTCTCCACGATCCCATCCGGAAGGAGTCCCGCGAGGCGCTTCTCGCCCAGTTCGCGGGAGCGGTCAAGACGCTGGAGCAGGACGTGCCTGTGGCCGGAGTCGGCATCGGCCTGCCGGGCATCGTGGACATCGGCAGCGGACGCCTGCGCAGCGCCCCGAACCTGGCCGCGCTCAACGGCCTCGACCTGGCCGCTGAGATCTCGCAGCGGACGGGGCGGCGCTCCTTCCCGGAGAACGACGCGAACGCGGCCGCGCTGGCCGAGGCCTGGCTGGGGGCGGGCCGCGACGCGGAGACGGTGCTCCTGGTCACGCTGGGCACCGGCATCGGGGGGGGCCTCGTCTTCCACGGACGCATCTGGGCCGGGCGCAGCGGCTACGCGGGTGAGATCGGCCACCTCCAGGTGGAGCCGGAGGGGGCGCGCTGCGGCTGCGGATCGTGGGGCTGCCTGGAGACGATCGCGGGCATCGCAGGCTGGGTGCGCCGTGCGGAAACGGCCATCGCGAGCCGCGAGTCCGCGCTGCGCCGGGCGGGCGAGCTCAGCCCGGAGGTCATCGTGGGCGCGGCGAAGGACGGCGACGCCGTCGCCCTGGAGATCGTCGACGACGCCGCCCGCGCGGTGGGGATCGGGGTGGCGGCGACGTTGAACCTCCTGAACCTGGAGCGCGTCGTCATCGGGGGCGGCGTCGCTCGCGCGGGGGAATTCATCCTCCAGCGCATCGTCGCCCACACGAGGACGCGCACCTTCCCCCACGTCTTCGAGGACGCGAGCTTCCGCCTGGCCGAGCTGGGGGCGGACGCCGGCGTCGTGGGGGCGGCCCGCGTCGCCATCATCGGCGTCCGGACCGCCTACGCGTGATCTTCGAGAGCCGGTCCGCCTTGCGGCAGGGCCTGCTGGAGGCCGTGGACGCCATCCGCACGCTCGGGGAGGGACGGTACGCGTGCGTGCTGGACGCGGGCGCGATCGTGCTCGAGTCCCCGGAGCCGGAGGACGGCCGGGCGTTCGCGCTGCGCCAGCTCATCGACGAGCGCCGCGCCGCCATCCTCTCCATCCCGCAGACCCTCGCCGACGACCGTCCGATGGAGGACGTGTTCGCGGAGTGGCACGAGGATGAGTTCCTCCTCGCCTTCCTGAACCAGAGGGTCGCCCTCGTCGTCGCCTGCCCGGACGCGGAGGCGCTGAAGGAAAGCGCGAGCGCGCTCTGGCCGGTGTGGGCGGACCGCGTGCTGCGACTCGACGAGCGCTATCGGATCGATCCCAAGGGCCGAGGCCTCCTGTTCGGGAGCCCGCGGCTGGACCTCGTCGTCATCGGCGGCGTTCATGGAGGTGAGACATGAGGACAGTGACAGGCGCGGTGGCGGTCGTCCTGCTCGGCAACGCCGCCTTTCTGGCCGCGGCGCCCGTGGAGCGCCGCGAGATCCGCATCACCGGCCGACCGGCTTCGGACGACCGGCCGTTCAGCGATGCCGTGCTCGTGGGAAACACCTTGTACCTGGCCGGACGCACCGGCCACGACCTCCAGACCCGCGCGTTGCCCGCGGATCCCGCGGACGAGGTGCGCGCCATCCTGGACCAGATGAAGACCGTTCTGGGCCAGGAGAAGATGACGATGGACGACCTCGTGTTCGTCCAGGTCTACTGCACCGACGTGAAGCTCTACGACACCTTCAACGCCGTGTACCGCACGTACTTCAAGCGGTTCCCGGCGCGCGCGTTCCTCGGATCCGGACCGCTTCTGGGCGGAGCGCGCTTCGAGATCCAGGGCATCGCCGAGAAGAGATAGGGGATCTCGGGTGGAGGACCCGTGTCCCGCGGAAGGGGTGCGGCCGCCGCGCTCCTGATCGCGGCGGCCAGCGCGAGCCTGTCCTGTCGCGCCGTGGTGCGGTGGCAGGTCGGCCGTCTGGCCAAGGAACACCCCGACGTCCTGTACTCCGTCGCCACCTCGGCGCGGGCCGTCGCTCTCACCATCGACGACGGCCCCGATCCCGCCACGACGCCGGCCCTCCTCGACGTCCTCGCTCGCCACGAGGCCCACGCCACGTTCTTCATCATCGCGAGCCGGGTCCCCGGGAACGAAGGAGTGCTGCGACGCATGGTGGCCGAGGGTCACGAGCTGGGCAATCACCTGTGGCGCGATGAACCGAGCCTCCGGCTCGAGCCGGCGGAGTTCGAGCGGCAGCTCGTCGCCGCCGACGATGTGCTCTCCGAGTTCGCGCCCATCTGGTGGCTGCGCCCCGGTTCCGGCAAATACGACGCGCGCATGCTGGAGACGATCGATGAGCACGGCTACCGGTGTGCGCTCGGCTCCGTCTATCCCTTCGATCCCCAGATCCGCTGGTCCTGGTTCTCGCGCCGGTTCATATTGAGCACCGTGGAGGCGGGCTCTGTCGTCATCCTCCACGACTGGGGCGCCAAAGGAAGGCGGACGCTCGAGACGCTCACGAACGTCCTGCCCGAGCTCCGCAAGCGCGGGCTCCGCGTCGTCACGCTCACCGAGCTGGACGCCATGCGCCGGGGCCGGTCTTCGGCGATCCAGGGTAAAATGTCCGGTCCGGCACTCGCCGGACCTTCATGCAGAACATCCGCAACTTCTCGATCATCGCGCACATCGACCACGGCAAGACCACGCTCTCCGACCGGCTGATGGAGAAGACAGGCGCGCTCACCAGGCGCGAGATGAGCGAGCAGTTCCTGGACTCGATGGACCTCGAGAAGGAACGCGGGATCACCATCAAGCAGCACTCCGTGCGCCTCGAGTACAAGGCGCAGGACGGCCAGGACTACATCCTCAACCTCATCGACACGCCCGGGCACGTCGACTTCACCTACGAGGTGTCGCGGTCGCTGGCCGCCTGCCAGGGCGCGTTGCTCGTCGTGGACGCGAGCCAGGGCGTGGAGGCGCAGACCCTCGCCAACGCGCACCTCGCGGTGGACGGCGGGCTCGAGATCATCCCCGTCCTCAACAAGATCGACCTGCCCGGGGCCGAGCCCGAGAAGGCCCAGGAGCAGATCGAGAACGTGATCGGGATCGACGCCTCCCACGCCATCCGGGCCTCGGCCAAGCAGGGGATCGGCATCGACGAGATCCTGGAGGCGATCGTCCACCGCATCCCGCCTCCACAGGGCGATCCGGGCGGCACCCTGCGCGCGCTCGTGTTCGACTCCTGGTTCGACCAGTACCGCGGGGTCGTGATCCTCGTGCATGTCGTCGACGGGAAGCTGGAGCCGAAGATGAAGGTCCGGCTGATGGCTTCCGGGGGGACCTACGAAGTCGAGCAGCTGGGCGTGTTCACGCCCAAGCCGATGCCCGTCGCATCGCTGGGGGCGGGCGAGGTCGGGTTCGTGGTGGCGGGGATCAAGAAGGTCTCGGACGTGGCCATCGGCGACACCCTGACCGACGACAAACGTCCGGCCGCGGAGGCGTTGCCCGGCTTCAAGGAGATCAAGCCGATGGTGTTCGCCGGGCTCTACCCGGTGGACGCCGACCAGTACGCGGAGCTGCGCGACGCCCTGGAGAAGCTGCGCCTCAACGACTCGTCTTTCTTCTATGAACCCGAAACGTCCACTGCGTTGGGTTTCGGGTTCAGGTGTGGGTTCCTCGGCCTGCTGCACATGGAGATCGTGCAGGAGCGGCTGGAGCGCGAGTTCAACCTCGAGCTGCTCGTAACGGCCCCCTCGGTGCGATACCGCGTAACGAAGACCTCGGGGGACGTCATCGAGATCGACTCCCCGGCCAAGCTCCCTGACCCCGGCTCCATCGAAGCCATAGAGGAGCCGATCGTCGTGGCCACCATCCTCGTCAACGACGAGTTCGTGGGGCCGATCCTGAAGCTCTGCGAGGAGAAGCGCGGGATCCAGAAGGCGCTCAACTACATCACCACGACGCGCGTGATGATCCAATACGAGCTGCCCCTGAACGAGATCCTGCTCGATTTCTTCGACCGGCTGAAGTCCGCCTCCAAGGGCTACGCGT
>Ga0207648_10001025_pt1 | contig 31445 bp, 30 predicted proteins | sample KBSMisM32_FD_184310 | JGI IMG/M metagenome (GOLD analysis project Ga0207648, IMG submission 184310) | Miscanthus rhizosphere microbial communities from Kellogg Biological Station, Michigan, USA - KBS Miscanthus M3-2 (SPAdes) (version 2) | ecosystem: Host-associated > Plants > Roots >... | reverse complement strand
CGACCACGTTGGTCTGAACGAAGGCCGCCGCGCCCGCAATCGAGCGATCGACGTGGCTTTCGGCGGCGAGATGCACGATGGCGCGCGGCTTGTGCTTCTGCAGCAGGCTGCGCACCAGGGGGCGGTCGCAAATATCCCCCTGGACGAAAATGTGACGCGCATCGTCGCGCAGCGCGTCGAGGTTGCGCAGGTTGCCGGCGTAGGTGAGCTTGTCCAGGTTGACGATCGGCTCGCCGGTGGCGGCGATGGTCGAGCGCACGAAGTTCGAGCCGATGAAGCCGGCGCCGCCGGTGACTAGGAGCATCGGGAGGGATTCTACCGGTGATGCTCCTATAATCGCCGCGGTGAAAGTCGTCCCGGTGATCCTTTGCGGCGGCTCGGGCACGCGGCTCTGGCCGCTGTCGCGCTCCTACCTCCCGAAGCAGTTCCTGCCGCTCATCTCCGAGCGCACCATGCTGCAGGAGACGGCGCTGCGCGTGAAAGGCATCGACAACGCCTCGGCGCCGATCGCCATCGCGAACGAGGAGCACCGCTTCCTCGCCGCCGAGCAGCTGCGCGAGATCTCGCTTCCGCCCCACGCGCTGCTGCTCGAGCCCGCCGGCCGGGGCACCGCGGCGGCCGCGGCGGCGGCCGCTTTGCTGCTGCGCGCCGAGGATCCGGAAAGCGTGATGCTGCTGATGCCGGCAGACCACGCCATTTCCAGGATGCCGCAGTTCCATGCCGCGTTGCGCAGCGCGGTGCAGCTCGCGTCGCAGGGCTCGCTCGTGGTGTTCGGCGTGGTGCCGGCCAGCCCGCACACCGGCTACGGCTACATCCGGCAAGGCGCGCCCGAGGGCGAGGCCTTCGTGGTCGAGCGCTTCGTCGAGAAGCCGAACCTCGAGACCGCCAAGGGCTTTCTCGCCTCCGGCGGCTACTTCTGGAACAGCGGCATCTTCGTGTTCCGTGCCGACCGCTATCTCTCCGAGCTGCAGCGCCACCGGCCCGATATCGTCAGCGCCGTGGGCGCGGCCATGGCCAAGGCGCAGCGCGATGCCGACTTCGTGCGGCCCGACCGCGAAGCCTTCCTCGCGGTGCCCGAGGACTCGATCGACCGCGCGGTGATGGAGCGCACGCGCGATGCAGTGGTGGTGCCCGCCAAGTTCACCTGGAGCGACGTCGGCTCCTGGAGCGCGCTGTGGGCGCTCGGCGCGAAGGACGCGGTGGGCAATGTCTCGCACGGCGACGTGATGGCGCGCGACAGCCGCGGCTCCTACCTGCGCAGCGAAGGCCGGCTGATCGCCGCGGTCGGTGTCGAGGACCTGGTGATCATCGAGACCAAGGACGCGCTGCTGGTCTCGACCAAGGAGCGCGCCGACGACGTCAAGCTCGCGGTGGAAGAGCTGAAGCGCAGCCGGCGCACCGAGCACGCCTTGCATCGTCAGGTTTACCGGCCGTGGGGGTACTACGAGTCGATCGACACCGGCGAGCGCTTCCAGGTCAAGCGCCTGATGATCAAGCCGGGCTCGCGGCTCTCGCTGCAATTGCATCGCAAGCGCGCCGAGCACTGGGTGGTGGTGTCGGGCGAAGCGAAGGTCACGCGCGGCAACGAGGAGCTGATCCTTGGCCCGAACCAGTCAACCTACATCCCGCCTGGAACCAAACACCGGCTGGAGAACCCGGGCAGCGAGCCGTTGTTCGTGATCGAGGTGCAATCGGGCGACTACTTCGGCGAAGACGACATTGAGCGCTTCGCCGACGACTACCGCCGCACGTGATCTAGCGGCTGACCTGCCGGTAGATTTCTTCCATTCGGTCCAGCATGCCCTGGTAGGAGAAGTTCGCGGCAGCGTGCGCACGCGCTGCGTCGCCAAGCCGCCGCGCGAGCGCGGTGTCTGTCAGCAAGCGTTGCACCGCATGCCCCAGGGATTTCGCGTCTTCCGTCGGCACGACCAGTGCCGTCTGTTCGTGGATTGCCAGCTCGGGAATGCCGCCCACGCTGGTGGTGACGCAGGGCAGTCCGACCAGCATGGCCTGGATCAGCGCCTGCGGCACGCCTTCGTTGGCATAGGACGGCAGCGCGAACACATCCAGCGCCTGCAGCCAGGGCACAACGTCCGACTGATTGCCGGCGAAGGTCGCGCGCTCCCGCAATCCCCTTTGACTCACCAGATCCTCCAACACCGCCCGCATCGGCCCATCGCCGACGATCACCAGGTGCGCGTCCGGCGGCAGCGCCTCGATCAGGAACTTGTGGCCCTTCCAGCTGCGCAGCGTGGCGATGATCCCGACCAGCTTGCGCTCGAGCGGCAGGTTGAGCTTCGCGCGCATCGCGTTGCGATCGCCGGGACGAAAGCGCGCGGTGTCGATGCCGGTCGGCACCGAGTCGATGCGCTGCGCGGGGAAGCCGTTGCGCTCGACCAGCTCCTTTTTCAGCGCCTCGCCGGTGGTGACGATGCGTGCGGTGGCGCGCGTGTACAACCAGCGCGTCGGCGCGTTGCGCGGTACCGGCGCGGAGATATGGCGCGTGCGCACGGTCGGAATCGGCCGGCCCATCGCCAGCAAGGCGAACGCCGCGAGCCATGAGTCGGTCGAGCTGTGGGTGGAAACCACGTTGCAGTGATGGCCCTTGAGCCACGCGTACAGGACCTTCACGCCGACCGGCCGCTTGCGGCCGATCGGCAACGCGATCGCCGGCACGCCGTAGCCGCGCGCCTCCGTGAAGATGCGCGCCTCCGGCGGGCACAGCAGCTTCACGTCATGCCCGCGGCGGATCATCCCCTGCGACTCGGACAGGATGCGGATCTCCTGACCGCCCCAGCCGAGCGACGCCTCGGTGTGGACGATGGAGAGTTTTCTCACGCCGCGGCGCGCTCCGCGGCGTACTGGATCCGGTAGAGCTTGGCGTAGACGCCGTCGCGCGCGAGCAGCTCGGCGTGCGCGCCGCTCTCGACGATGCGCCCGCGCTCGAGCACCACGATGCGGTCGGCATTCTCGATGGTCGACAGGCGGTGCGCGATGACGATGGTGGTGCGCCCGCGCATGAGCGCGTCGAGCGCGGCCTGCACCTGGCGCTCCGACTCCGAATCGAGCGCCGAGGTGGCCTCGTCAAGGATCAGCACCGGCGCGTTCTTGAGGATGGCGCGCGCGATCGCCAGGCGCTGGCGCTGGCCGCCCGACAGGCGCAGGCCGTTCTCGCCGATCAGCGTGTTCAGGCCCTCCGGCGTCTCGTTGATGAAGGCCATCGCGTGCGCCGCCTCGGCCGCGGCGATCACGTCCTTCTCCGGCGCGCCGCCCATGCCGCCGTAAGCGATGTTGGCGTAGATCGAGTCGTTGAACAGCACGATCTCCTGGCTGACGAGCGCGACGTTGGCGCGCAGGCTGTCGAGCGTCAGGCTCTGCAGGTCGTGGCCGTCGAGCAGCACGCGTCCCGAGCTGGGCGAATAGAAGCGCGGCAGCAGGTTGACGAGCGTGGTCTTGCCGCCGCCCGAGCCGCCGACCAGCGCCACCGTCTCGCCGGGGCGCACGCGCAGGTCGATCTCGGCCAGCGCGGGCTCGGTGCGCTCCGGGTAGGTGAGCGAAACCTTTTCGAACACGATCTCTCCCTGCACCCGGCCCACGTTGACCTTGCCGTCGTCCTGCTCCATTGGCGCGTCGATCACACCGAACACGCTTTCCGCCGCGGCCAGTCCGCGCTGCAGCGAGTTGTTGATCTCGCTCAGGTGCTTGAGGGGTGCGAGCAGCATCAGCATCGCGGTGAGGAACGAGGCGAACTCGCCGACCGTGGTGCGGCCCGCGAGCGAATCCTGCAGCGCGATGTAGATGATGATGGCGATGGCAAAGGCGGCCAGCGTGTGCGTGATCGGCGTGGTGAGCGCGGCCGAGACATTGATGCGCATGAACCTGCCGCGCAGCACCTGCGCGCTCTTGTGGAAGCGCCGGGTCTCGTAGTCCTGGCCGCCGAACACCTTGACCACCTTGTGGCAGTCGATGGTCTCCTGCAGCACATGCACCAGGTCGCCCTGCGCAGTCAGCGCCTCGCGCGACACGCGCCGCAGGCGCTTCGAGATGATGCGCACCGTGTAGGCGATCGGCGGCCCGACCACGAACGCGATCAGCGTGAGCTTCCAGTTCAGATAGAAGAGATATGCAAGCAGCAGCACGATCACGATCGAGTCCTTGATCAGGACGGTGAGCGCGCTGGTCGCCGCGTCGGTCACGCCGGTGACGTCGTAGGCGACCTTGGACAGCAGCTTGCCCGAGCTGTTGTCGTTGAAATACTTCGCCGGGAAGCGCACCAGCCGGCCGAACATCGCGTTGCGCAGGTCGAGCACCAGCTTTTGCGCCACCCAGGTCATGCAGTAGCTGGTCCCGAACGTGAGGATGCCGCGCACCAGGAAAATCGCGATGATGGCCGCGGCGAAGATGGCGGGATCCCAGGTGCGCTCGGCCGCCGGCACGAAGCCCTGGTCGAGCAGCGGCCTGATCAGGGCGGGAAACAGCGGCTCGGTCGCCGCCGTAAGCACCATGCCGAGCACCGCGAGCCCGAACACCTTCGCGTACGGGCGCACGTACGACAGGAGGCGCAGATAGAGATCTTTGCTGTTGATCATTTCAGCTTGCTGTACAGCTCCACCAGTTGTTTCGCCATCGCGTCGAAGCCGAAGCGCTCCGCCGTCGCGCGCGCGGCCTTGCCCATCGGCTTGCCGGCGCGGATGGCCGCGTCCGCTTCCTGCATCTGCCGTGCGATGCCGGAGACATCGTCGGGCTGGCAGACCCAGCCGTTGACGCCCGGCTCGATCACCTCCGCCGCGCCGCAGCGCGCACTCACGATGGCGGGCAGCCCCATGGCCAGCGCTTCCAGCGCGGTATTCGGAAACGGATCGTAGCGGCTGGGCAGCAGGAAACAGTCCGCCGCCGCATAGTAAGGCCGTACGTCCTCCTTGCCGCCCAGGAAACGCACTCGATCCGGGGTTTTTCCAGTGTATTTGTCTTTACCCACTACGACGAGCCAATACGGAGTCTGCTCGATCGCCGCCACCGCAGCGTCGAGTCCCTTGCGCGAAAAGCCCGAGCCGACGAACGCGAACACCGTGTCGCTCGCGCTGCAGCCGAGCTCCGCGCGCGCGGCGGCGCGCAGCTGCTCGCGCTGGCGCGGATGAAAATGCTCGAGGTCCACGCCGTTGTAGATCACGTGCAGCTTCTCCGGCGCGACGCGGAAGTCGCGCTGGATCTCCTCGCGCACCATCTTCGAATTGCAGATCACCGCGCGCAGGCGCGGGTGCTCGAACATGCGCTTCTCGGCGCTGCACACATAGTGGTGGTACGGATTGAGCGCCATGCCCGCGCGCTCGAGCGGCGTCGCCGCCGCGCGCCGCAGCTCGAGCCAGCGCCGGTGCACGCCGTCGCCCGCGCGATAGACGTCGCATCCCGGGATGCGCTCGTGCGATTGCACCACGTCGAAATGCTCGCGCTGCCAGGCGCGGCGCGCGGCGCGCGCGAACGACCAGTCGCGCCACAGATTGCCGACATGGAAGGGGTCCACTCTCAGGAAGCGACGTGCCCCCCAGCCAGTCTCCTTGCGCGATATCAAGGTAATTTCGGTGTTGGCGCGTTCCAGCGCCGGCAGCGCACGGGCGACGAAGCGCTCGGCTCCGCCGTACGGGCTGTAGCGCTGGCGCACGATGGCCACCTTCACTTCGCGAGCAGCTCGCGCGCGGCGGCGTGCACCGGATCGAGCGGCAGGAAGGTGAGGCACTCGGACACCTTGCCGCCGCCGCAGCCGTCCTGCCCGCACGGGCGGCAGGTGTGCGTGGTGGTGACCACGCGGCGCTCGACGTTCCACGGCCCCCACTCGATTTCGCCGCTCGGCCCGAACAGGGCGAGCGTGGGCGTGCCCATCGCCGCGGCGAGATGCATTGGCATCGAATCCACGCCGATGAAGAGCTTCGCGCGCGCGGTCAGTGCGCCGAGCTCCTTGATGGTGAGCTGGCCGGCGAGGTTCTGGGTCTTGGCGTTTGCCTGGTCGACGATCCGCTGCACGAAGGCCACTTCATCCGGAGCCGCCGTGATCACCACCCGATGCCCGTCGACTGCCAGGCGATCGATCAGCTGGGCATTCTGTTCCGCGGGCCAGCACTTGAAGGTCCAGCGGGACGCCGGATGCAGGTGAATGAAAGGCTCCGCGCCCACGAGCTGGTCGATGCGGCGCTCGGCGTCCGGCCCGGGCACGAACGTCACCTTGCGCTCATTCGGCCCCGGCTGCACGCCGATGCGGCGCAGCGCGTCGAGGTTCAGCTCGACCTGGTGGCGGCGGTTGCCCGCGACCAGCGGATAGAGATGCGTGAAGCTCTTCTTCCAGAACTTGCCGCGGCCCGGCATCGCCGGCGCCACGCTGTAGCGGGCGCCGAGCAGGCGCGTCAGCCAGGCGCCGCGCGGCTGCTCCGACAGATGCACGATCAGGTCGTAGCGGCGCGCCCTCAGGCTTTTCAGCAGATGGTTTTCCAGGGAAAGGCGCGACAACGCGCTCCGTTCGCGCCACTTGCGCCCGACGAAGAAGAGCTGCGACAGCGCCGGGTGTCCTTCCAGCATCGGACGCGTGTCGTCGTACACCAGCGCATCGACCTCGAGGCTCGGCGCGCGCGCCTTGAGCAGGGAAACGACGGGCGACGCGAGCAGCACGTCGCCGTGGTGGCGCAGCTTGACCACCAGCGCGCGCCCGCATTCTTCGAGCGGGACGGCATCCCTCACCATCCCGCGATCTTACGCAATGCCCCGGTTTCGAGCTTTTCTTCGACGCAGTCAGCGAGGCGCTCCAGGCTCGCCTCGCGCAGCGCCGCGAGATCGACGCCCCGGGCGCCCTTCATGCCTGCCCATTCCAGCAGCGCCGCGCACGCGGCCGGCGCATCGAAGATGCCGTGCACGTAGGTGCCGAAGATCCGGCCGTCGGCGGACGCGACTTCCCCTTGCGAGGCGCCCATGTGGATCTCGTAGCCGCTGAACCGCGCGCCCAGGACCTCGCCCTCGACATTGCGCAGATGCTTTTCCTGCTGGAGGACGGTCTGCAGCTCGAGCAAGCCGAGCCCTTCGCTCGAACCCGCGGGCCCTTCCACGCCGTGCGGGTCGTCGATGCGCGTGCCGAGCATTTGCATGCCGCCGCAGATGCCGATCACCCGGCCGCCGTAGCGCACGTGGCGCAGGATCGCGTCGGCCCATCCCTGCGCGCGCAGGAACTCGAGATCGGCACGCACGTTCTTGCTGCCCGGCAGGATCAACAGGTCGGCGGGCGGCAGCGCATCGCCCGGGCCCACCAAAACGAGCTCGACCGCAGGGTTGAGCCTGAGCGCGTCGAAGTCGGTGTGGTTGCTGATTCGGGGGTACACAGGGACGGCAATGCGAAAAATGGGGTACGTCCCCATTTTTGGTTTTGTTTCTGGCAACGCGTCTTCAGCGTCGAGTACCAAGCCGTTCAAGTACGGCAGCACACCCAAAATCGGCTTGCCGCACTCGCGCTCGAGCCACTCCAGCCCCGGGTCGAGCAACGCTTGATCGCCGCGGAAGCGGTTGATCACGATGCCCTCGACGCGGCCGCGCTCGGACTCGCTCAGGCAAGCGAGCGTGCCGATCACATGCGCGAGCGCGCCGCCGCGGTCGATGTCGGCGACCAGGATTACGGGGCAATCGGCGGCTTCGGCGAAGCCCATGTTGGCGATGTCGTTCGCCCGCAGGTTCACTTCCGCCGGGCTGCCCGCGCCTTCCACGATCACCGCGTCGAACTTGCCGTGCAGCCGGCCGAACGCGGCCAGCACTTCTGACAACAATTTGCCTTTCAGGTCCTGGTAGCGTCCGGCCTCCAGCTCGGCGAACGGCTTGCCCGCGACCACCACCTGCGCGCGGGTATCGCTCGACGGCTTGAGCAGCACCGGGTTCATGTCCACCAGCGCCGGCACCCGCGCCGCCTGTGCCTGCAGCGCCTGCGCGCGGGCGATTTCGCCGCCGTCGGCGGCGACCGCGCTGTTGAGCGACATGTTCTGCGGCTTGAACGGCGCTGCCTTCAGGCCCTGGCGCGCAAGCACGCGGCAAAGCCCTGCGACCAGCGTGCTTTTACCGGCGCCCGAGCAAGTGCCCTGGATCATGAGCGTGCGCGAGGCTCGGTAAAATTGCGACGTGCGATTCATGGCGTTACTAGCATTGTTGATCAGTACCACGGCATTTGCCGTGTCCGCGGTCGACAGCGACGGTCGCCGCGTAACGCTGAAGGCGCCTGCGCAGCGCATCGTCAGCCTGGCCCCGCACGTGACCGAGCAGCTGTTCGCCGCGGGCGCGGGGGACAGGATCGTCGGCGCCTCGGAATACAGCGACTATCCCGAGGAGGCGAAGAAGCTGCCGCGCGTGGCGAGCTCGGGCACGGTGAACCTCGAGGCCGTGATCGCGCTCAAGCCCGACCTGGTGGTGGCCTGGAAGCTGGAAGCCACCGCGCCGGCCCTCGTTCGGCTCGAGTCTCTCGGCATCCCGGTGTTCTACAGCGAGCCGCGGCGCCTGGCGCAGATTCCGGGGATGATCGAGGCGCTCGGCGAGCTCGCCGGCACCGATGCCACCGCCAGGCCGCTCGCACGCTCCCTGCGCGCGGAGATCTTGCGGCTCGAAGCCGAATATGGCCCGCGTCGCACGGTGACGATCTTCTATCAGATCTCCGAGAAACCGCTGATGACGGTCGGCGGCGGCCAGTTCGTGTCCGACGCGATCGACCTGTGCGGAGGACGCAACATCTTCGCCGGCTCGACCGTGATGGCGCCGGTGGTCAACCTCGAGAGCGTGGTGGCCGCCGACCCGATGGCGATCATCACCGCGCGCCCCGACCCGGCGGACAGGAGCTGGGAAGCGTACTGGCGGCGCTTCCCGGGCCTGTTCGCGGTCGAGCTCGGCAACCTCTACGCCGTGCCGACGAACGAGATGCACCGGCACGGCCCGCGCGCGATCGCCGCCACGCGCCTGCTTTGCGAGCGCATCGAGCAGGCGCGCGTCAAGGCTGCCACCCGGCGGTGATGAACAAGCCGCGCCCGGCGGTGTTGTAGCCGCTGACCAGCCGGTAGTCTTCGTCGAGCGCATTCTCCAGCCGCGCGCCGAACCAGATGTTCTTGCTCAACTGGTAGCGCGCCATCAGGTTGAGCACCGAGTACGCCGGCTCGAACACCGTCACCGTCGAGTCGGTGATGCTCTGGTCGCGCCGCTCGCCGCTGTAGCGCCAGTCGCCGCCGAGCCGCAGCGCGCCGAAGTTCTTGAACGCGGACAAGGCCGCCAGGGTCTTGGCGCGGCGCAGCGCCTGCTGCTGCGGTGAGTTGGTGCGGTCCTGCTCCACCGGGTCCTGGAAGGTAAGCGAAGCGCGCAGGTCGATGCCGAACAGCACGCCGCTGTAGCTGGTCTCGACGCCCTGGTTCGACGCGGTCTGCACGTTCTGCGGGATGAACAGGTTGTCGAGCACGATGGCGTCCTGGTACTCGGTGTCGAAGTACACCACGCGCAGGCGGTGCGGCCCGCTTGCCCATTGCACGCCGATCTCGTTGGTCTTCGAGCGCTCCGGCTGCAGGTTCGGGTTGCCGAACACCGGGTCGAGGTCGAGGAAGGTGGGCGCGCGGAACGCGGTGGCGTGGCTCAGCGTGAAACGCCAGGCGCTGGTCAGGTCGTAGCCATAGCCGAGGTAGTAGGTGCCTTCGGCACCGAAGTCGCTGTAATCCTCGTAGCGGTAGTTCGCCTGCAGCATGTGGTCGCCGATGCGCCCGAGGTAGCCGATGCGCCCGGCGCTCACGTCGCGCTCGCGCAACGGATCGCTGCCGAAGACCGAGCCGCTATCCAGCGTCTGGTTGCGCCCTTCGAGGCCGACGGTAATCGCGTGGGGCGGCGAAAGGCGCACCTCGTTGTCCCAGAGCAGCTGGCGGGTGCGGGTGTTGGATTTGCTGAAAAAGCTGCCGTTGAGGGTGTCGGTGCGGTGGTCCTTGTTCTCCGCCACGGTGACGCGCGACTTCCATTGCTCGACGAAGCGCGCCTCCCACCAACCCTGCAGCATCGACATTTCCTGGTTCGAGCGCTGCACGTCGCTCGGCACGGTAAAGATCGGCTGGTCGTAGTCGAGCCAGGCCTCGGTGTTGAGCACCGCCACCCCGAACTCGTGCGCCGCATTCAGCTTGTGCGAAGCGCTGAACGACAGGCCCTGGTTGCGATAGCCGTCCGGGTCGGGATTGGCGAGCGGCGCCGCCGCCGGGTCGATCGCCGAGAAGCCCTTGGTGTCGAAGCGCGACGCCGACAGGCTGAAGCGCGTGCTGCCGGCCTCACCGCCGTAGCCGACGTGCACGTCGGAGGTATTGCGCGAGCCGGCCATCACCGAGACCGACGGCGCGGGCTCGCCCTGGCCCCGCTTGGTGAACACCTGGATCACCCCGCCGACCGCGTTCGAGCCGTACAGGCTGGAGACGTTGCCGCGCACGATCTCCACCCGCTCGACCTGGTCGAGCATGATGTGCTGGAGCGCGGTCGAGCTGAAGCCGGCGTCCTCGATGCGCACGCCGTCGATCAGCACCAGGGTGCGGGCGCTGGTGCTGCCGCGCAGCGCGAGCGGCGAAGGCACCGAGCCGACGCCGCCGGTCTGCGCCATCTCGAACCCGGCCTCGCTGCGCAGCAGGCTGGGCAGGTCGACGGCCTGCGAGTCGCGGATCTCTTTCTCGGTGAGCACGGTGGTGTGCGGTATGGCGTCGCGCAGGCGTTGCTGCGTGCGCGAGGCGGTGACCACGACCGCATCTTCCTGGGCAACTGCGAACGATGGCAGGAGCGCGATGAGAATCGCTCCAAGTTTCCGAGACATGGCGAGCTGCCCTTTCCCCGGCAAGCGTCCCCGCACGCCGGAAAATTACCCTGCGCCAGTCGGCCGATATCCGGGCTTGCGCTAGGTGCTACGCGCTTACCGTTGCGGGGGCAGCACAGGTTGCCTTGGGCGCGACCGCGCTTGCGGTTCCTGTTTCCCGTTTAACCCGCGCGCCGAAAGGCGGCGTCGGGCACCGAGCAGGCGCCGGGATTATAAGTGGGCTCGCTCAGCCCGCAAGATCATGAAGTACATGCAGAAACAGGCCTTACTGCTTGACGATACTTGAGTTTTGCAACATAGTGTGCGGCGCGTGGAGACCGAGTTCAATTCGCTCGAGGCCAAGGTCGCGCAGTTCGTCGCGCTTTGCGAGCGACTGCGCGCGGAGAACGTCGAGCTGCGCCAGCAGCTCGCCGCCGCGCGCGGCGATGCCAAGCGTCTGCACGACAAGATCGACGGCGCCACGGCCCGCCTCGAAGGCCTGCTGCAACGCCTTCCCGGGTGAGGGCGCGCCACATGGCCGAGCCCAAGACCGTGGAAGTGAACTTGCTTGGCCGAAGCTACCGCGTCGCGTGCGACGACAACGAGCGCGAAGCGCTGATGCAGGCGGTCGCGTACCTCGACGCGAAGATGAACGAAATCCGCAAAGCGGGGAAAGTCATGGGCGCCGAGCGCATCGCGGTGATGGCGGCGCTCAACGTGGCGCACGAATTGCTTAGCATGCGGCTCGGCGGCAGCGGCTTCGATCTCGGGCAGGCAAAACGCCGATTACTAGCCCTCGAATCGCAGATCGATGCGGCGATTGCAAAGCAGGAAAAACTGTTCTAAAACTGATCCCGGTTTCCTGCGGTGTGCGACAGGGCCCTTATTTTCCGAACCGATAGCTTCCTTAGGTTGCGGCCCTAGTGTCACTGTTGTGATCGTCCCCGCTCCGCGCGCACTTTCGCGTCGAGCGTGCCGGACGAACCTGATGTGACCGGTAAGCGACCACCCTGTTAAAGCCAGGGTTCGGGAGCCGGGCCCACCGGCATCGCGGGAAACCACTTCCCCAAAGAACGATAATGAAATACTGGCTCATGAAGAGCGAGCCCGACGAGTGCTCGATCGATGACGTGCTCTCGGCCCCCGGCCGGATCACGCCGTGGAGCGGCGTGCGCAACTACCAGGCGCGCAATTTCATGCGCGACGAGATGAAGGTCGGCGACGGCGTGCTGTTCTACCACTCGAGCTGCCCCGAGCCGGGCATCGCCGGTATCGCCGAGGTGGCTTCCCCCGCCTACACCGACAAGTCGCAGTTCGACCAGAAGAGCGACTATTACGACCCGGCGTCGAAGAAGGACAATCCGCGCTGGGTGAACGTCGACGTGCGCGCTTTGCGCAAGACCCGCCTGGTTTCGCTCGAGGAGCTGCGCAGCCACAAGCCGCTGGCGAAGATGCGCACGCTGCGCCCGGGCAACCGGCTGTCGATCACGCCGGTCACGGAGAGCGAGTGGAAGTTCATCGCCAAGCTCATTTGAAAAACGACTCGCTGCTGAAGGCGCTCGCGCTTCAGCCGACGCCGCACACCCCGATCTGGCTGATGCGCCAAGCCGGGCGCTACCTCCCCGAGTACAACAAGACCCGCGCCAAGGCCGGCAGCTTCCTCGCCCTGGCCAAGACGCCGGCGCTCGCCGCCGAGGTCACGCTGCAGCCGCTCGAGCGCTTCCCGCTCGACGCCGCGATCGTGTTCTCCGACATCCTCACCATTCCGGACGCGATGGGCCTCGGCCTCGCGTTCGCCGAGGGCGAGGGCCCGCGCTTCGAGCGGCCGCTTCGCGGTGAAAAAGAAATACTTTCCCTGGAAAAACCGGATCTATCCCGCCTGCAATACGTCTTCGACGCGGTGCGCGAGAGCAAGCGCGCGCTCTCGGGACGCGTGCCGTTGATCGGCTTCTCCGGCAGCCCGTTCACCCTCGCCTGCTACATGGTGGAAGGCTCGGGCAGCGACGATTGGCGCACGCTGAAGGCCATGCGCCATGCGCGCACCGACCTGCTGCACCGGATCCTCGAAGTGAACGCTCGCGCCGTCGCCGATTACCTCAATGCGCAGATCGAAGCCGGCGCGGACGCGGTGATGCTGTTCGATACCTGGGGCGGAACGCTCGCGCATGACGACTACGAGACGTTTTCGCTTTCGTACTCGCGGAAAATTTTCGAAAACATCAAAGGCGCGCCGACGATCCTGTTCACCAAGGGCGGAAATCCGTGGCTCGGCGCGATGATGCAGAGCGGATGCGCTGCCGTCGGCCTGGATTGGACCTCGGATGCGCGCGCGGCGCGCAAATTGGCCGGCGGACGCGTCGCGCTTCAGGGAAATCTCGATCCGGTCGCGCTGTTCGCGCCGCCGGAACGCGTGCGCGACGCCGCGCGCAAGGTGCTTGAAAGCTTCGGCCCCGCGCCGGGGCACATCTTCAATCTCGGCCACGGAATTCTTCCGCAAACGCCTGTGGAATCAGTGGCTGCGCTGGTAGAGGAAGTGCACGCTTACAGCGCTCGACAGAGAGCCCAAGCGCCCGCCAGGCCTTGACTTATGCACAATTTTCGGGCTTTGCCGGGTTATTCCGCAGGGTCCATCCCCTCCCTACGTAGGGCTCCGTAAGCCCTTGATCAAACAATCTAAAACCACCCCTTTGCCAGCGACCCCGCGGGGCGAAAAGCGCCATGACGCCCCTGTTACGTGAGGATGAAGGGCTTACCCACAGCTTTATCCACAAACCCTAAGTCCTTGCCGGCACGGGAAAATTCTTGCGTTCGAGTGGCGCTCGACGTGCCGCTGCAAAAACTTTTCGAGTATTCGCTGCCGCAGGAAATCGAAGCGCACGTCGGTGATCGGGTCGCAGTTCGTTTTGGCGCGCAACAAAAAATCGGCGTGGTGATCGAGGAGCAGATCGCGCCGGCGCTCGCGCGCGATCGCATCAAGCCGATTTCCGCGCGCCGCGACGACGCGCCGCGCCTTCCACAGGACTGGATCGCGCTGATGCGCTTTCTTTCCGGCTATTACCAGCGTCCGCTCGGCGAAACCGTCATCAGCTCGCTGCCGCCGCGCCTGCGCTCGACCAAACCGCTGCCGAAAAAGGTGCTGAAGAGCGAAGAAGCGCCATCCGGCACGCGATTCGTGCAGATGCACCAGCTCACCAGCCTGCAGCAAGACGTGGTGGAGCGCGTCGCCGCCGGATTCCACGCCTATTTGCTGCACGGCGTGACCGGAAGCGGCAAGACCGAGGTGTATCTGCACCTGGTGGCGCGCACTTTGGAGCGCGGCCAGCAGGCGCTGGTGCTGGTTCCTGAAATCAGCCTGACGCCGCAGCTCGAAGCGCGTTTCCGCCACGCCTTTCCGGACACGCAGATCGCGCTGATGCACAGCGGCCTGGAAGACATCGCGCGCACCGGCGCCTGGCTCGCCGCGGCGCGCGGCAGCGCCGGCATCGTGCTCGGCACCCGGCTCGCGGTCCTCGCCCCGCTGGCAAAGCTGGGGCTGATCGTGGTCGACGAAGAGCACGACGCCTCGTTCAAGCAGCAGGAAGGTCTGCGCTATTCCGCACGCGACGCCGCGGTCTACCGCGCGAAGCTCGCCGGCTGCCCGGTGATCCTCGGCACCGCCACGCCCTCGCTCGAGTCCTGGCACAACTGGACGCAGGGCCGTTACGAACGGCTCGAGATGCCCGAGCGCGCCTCGCCCGGGGCTCGCCTGCCGACCGTCAAGACCGTCGATCTGAAGCAGGACCCGGCTGAGCAGGGTTTTTCAAAAAAAGTAATTGATGAAATAGCAAACCGGCTGGCCCGCGGCGAGCAAAGCCTGATTTTCATCAACCGCCGCGGCTACGCACCGGTGCTCGCCTGCGAAGCGTGCGGCTGGACCGCCGGCTGCGGCCGTTGCACCGCGCGCATGGTGCTGCATACCGCCGATCGAAGGGGCAGCCTGCGCTGCCATCACTGCGGCGCGCAGGAGGCGATTCCGCGCGCCTGTCCGACCTGCGGCAACGTGGATCTCAAGCCGATGGGCCGCGGCACGCAACGCGTCGAGGAGACGCTCGCTGCGCGCTTCCCGGACGCGCGCATCGTCCGCATCGACCGGGACAGCGCGCGACGCAGGGAGGAACTCTCGCGCACGCTGGAGGGCATCCGGCGCGGGGAAGGAGACATCCTCGTCGGCACGCAGCTCCTCGCCAAGGGCCACGACTTCCCGGCCCTTACGCTGGTCGGCGTGCTCAACGCCGACAGCGCGCTGGTGTCCACCGATTACCGCGCGCCCGAGCGCCTGTTCGCGGTGCTCGCGCAGGTCGCCGGCCGCGCGGGCCGGCGCGAGCGTCCGGGCGAGGTGCTGATCCAGACCCGCTACCCCCGCCATCCGCTGTTCGCGGCGCTCGAGCGCCACGATTTCGGCGGATTTGCCGAAGCGCAGCTCGCCGAACGCCGCAGCGCGGGATTCCCGCCGTTCGTGTTCGAAGCCGCGCTGCGCGCGGAGGCGCCGAAGCTCGACCAGGCAATCGAATTTCTGAAGAATGCGGCGGCATCGGTGCGCGCGCCGGATGAAGTGAGCGTGTTCGACCCGGTGCCGCATCTCCTGACGCGCCGCGCCGACTTCGAGCGCGCACAGATCGTCATGCAATCGGGCTCTCGCCAGGCATTACAGGATTACCTAAGACAACTGAGCGAGCACTTGTTCGAGTCGGCGCCGCGCCAGATGCGCTGGCACCTGGACGTTGACCCGATCGAGTTCGACTAGCGTTTAAATTGGGGTCAGACCCCGATTTGCAGGTCGAAGCGAGAGCAATTTCTCTATAATTCAACGCCTTCCATGGCTGTCGATCCCAAAGTCGAGATTGAAGCGGCGCTGCAGAAGGCGCTCGAGAAAGAAGCGCCAGAGTTCGCCAAGATCCCGTTCTATTCGTTGGAGCGGCCGCGGCAAGCGGATCACGGTGACTATTCCTCAAGCGTCGCTCTGCAATTGGCTAAGCGCTTGAAGAGAAATCCCCGAGAGCTGGCGGAGCTCATATCGACTTCGACAGTGGCACTCACGCCGGGTATTTCTTCGCTCATTGAACAGCCAAGAGTTGATGGTCCGGGATTCATCAATTTCCGCCTCAAGCAGGCCGCCAAGACCGATGTCGTTCGGAAAGTTCTGGAAGCCGGCAAGGCCTATGGCCGTGCGCGCAAGGACAAGCCCACCTCCGTGCAGGTGGAATTCGTCTCGGCCAATCCCACCGGACCGCTGCACGTCGGCCACGGCCGCCAGGCGGCGCTCGGCGACGCGCTCGCTTCGCTGATCGAGGCGCAGGGCGACAAGGTGACGCGCGAGTTCTATTACAACGACGCCGGCGCGCAGATCCAGAACCTGGCGCTCTCGGTGCAGGCGCGCAAGCGCGGCGTGAAGCCCGGCGACCCCGGCTGGCCGAAGGACGGCTATGCCGGCGAGTACATCCAGGACATCGCCGACGCGTACAAAGGCCCGGCCGACGACCTGGAAGCGATTCGCGTGTTTGCGGTGGCGTACCTGCGCAACGAGCAGGACATCGATCTGCGCGAGTTCGGCGTCAAGTTCGACGTGTATTACCTCGAGTCGAGCCTGTACGCCGACGGCAAGGTCGAGTCGGTGGTCAAGGCGCTGAAAGACAGCGGCAAGACCTACGAGAACGAGGGCGCGCTGTGGCTGCGCACCACCGACTACGGCGACGACAAGGACCGCGTGGTGCGCAAGTCCGACGGCACCTACACCTACTTCGTGCCCGACGTGGCCTACCACCTCACCAAGTGGAAGCGCGGCTTCGCCAAGGTGGTCAACGTGCAGGGCTCGGACCATTTCGGCACCACCGCGCGCGTGCGCGCCGGGCTGCAGGCGTTGAACGCGGGGATTCCCAAGGGTTACCCCGATTACGTGATGCACAGCATGGTGCGCGTGATGCGCGGCGGCGAGGAGGTGAAGATCTCCAAGCGTGCCGGCTCGTACGTCACGCTGCGCGACCTGCTCGACTGGGTGGGACGCGACGCGGTGCGCTTCTTCCTGCTGTCACGCCGCGCGGACGCGGACTTCGTGTTCGACGTCGACCTCGCACGCCAGCAGACCGAGGAGAATCCGGTCTACTACGTGCAGTATGCGCACGCTCGCGTCTGCAGCGTTTTCAATCAATGGGGCGGAGACGCGAACGCGCTGCGGGCGGCCGATGTGTCCCGGCTGACGAGCGAAAGAGAATTGACGCTGGCCCAGCGCATCAGCGAGTTTCCGGAAATCCTCGCCGAAGCGGCGCGCGAGCTTTCTCCGCATTCGGTTGCCTTCTACCTGCGCAGCCTCGCGGCCGACTTTCACAGCTACTATAATGCCGAGCGTATCCTCGTCGACGACGAGAACCTGCGCGCCGCGCGGCTCGCGCTGTGTGCAGCGGCGCGCCAAGCGCTGGCCAACGGGCTGTCGCTTCTAGGCGTCAGTGCCCCGGAGAAGATGTAAATGGCGAGAACCAGTCCATGACCCCCACGCGCAAGCGCTCGCAAGGCAACTTCCTCGCGGGCATGGGCGTGGGCGTGCTGATCGGGCTCGCGGTCTCGCTCGGCATCGCGTTCTACCTGAATCGCACGCCGATCCCGTTCATGGCCGCGAAGCCGAAGCAGGCGGAGAAGAACGGCGCCGCGGCCAAGACGCCGCCGATCGCCGGGCTGCCGCAGGGAGGCGCCGCGCCGGGCGCCCAGGCAAGCGCCACCGCGGAAAAGCCGAAATTCGACTTCTACCGCATTCTGCCGGGCTCGGAAGAGCCGGTGAGCGACAAGGAGCTGAAAGAGCGCGAGCGCCAGCAGCGCGCCGCCGCCAAGAGCGGCGGCAGCAGTCAACAGGAAAGCTCGAAGGACGTTTATTTCATCCAGGCGGGTTCGTTCCAGAACCCGGCCGACGCCGACAACCAGAAGGCGCGCCTCGCGATCCTGGGTTTCGAGTCGAGCGTGGAGCCGGCGAACCTGCCCGACAAGGGGACCTGGTACCGGGTGCGGATGGGGCCTTACGCCAAGGTCGAGGAAATAAACAAGGTGCGTCAGGCGTTGGCCCAGAATGGAATCGAGGCCAACTTGATCAAGGTAAAGGATCAGTAAATGAATCGAGTTCGACGCAGTCTGGCCATCGCGCTCTCCCTCGCGCCGCTCGCGCTCGCGTGGCGCGGCGCATTCGCGCAACGCAACGGCGCCTACAACGAGCTGAACCCGCCGCAACCCACGGAGAGCGACGGCAAGATCGAAGTCCTGGAATTCTTCTGGTACGGCTGCATCCATTGCTACAACCTCGAGCCGAAGCTCGACACCTGGCTCAAGACCAAGCCCGCCGACGTGGCGTTCCGCCGCGTGCCCGCGGTGCTTTCCGACCGCTGGGGCCACGACGCCGTGGTGTTCTACGCTTTCGAAGCGCTCGGCGTGCTCGACAAGCTGCACCGCCCGTTGTTCGACGCGATCCATATGCAGCGGCTGCGTACCGACAACATGCCGGCGCTCAACGCCTGGCTGGAGAAGAACGGCGTCGACCCGAAGAAGTTCGACGCCACCGCGCGCTCGTTCGGCGTGCAGAGCAAGGTGAAGCGCGCAATCCGCCTGACGTCTGACTACAAGATCGACGGCACGCCGGCGATGGCGGTGCACGGCCGCTACACCGTCAGCGCGGGCGACACCATGCTCGACACTGTCAACCAGCTGGTCGCCTCGGTCCGCAAGAACAAGCAGTAAGTCAGTGCGCGTAGTCATCACCGGCGCCTCCTCGGGTATCGGCGAGGCGCTGGCGCGGCACTACGCGGCCCAAGGCGCAGTACTTGGTTTGATTTCTCGTCGACCCGTGACGGTCTCCAACGGAGCATCGTACCCATTGGATGTCACGGACGAAGCCGCCATGGCTCGAGTGGCGCGCGATTTCATCGACCGCTTCGGCGTGCCCGACCTGGTCATCGCCAACGCCGGGATCTCGAGCGGCACCAGCGGCGCGGATGGCGGCGACGTCGCCAAGCTGCGCAAGGTGCTCGAGGTGAATGTTGCCGGGCTCGCCGCCACCCTCGCCGCGTTCGCGCCGGCGATGCGCGAAGCCGGGCGCGGCACGCTCGCCGGAATCGCCAGCGTCGCGGGATTCCGCGGCCTGGCGGGAAACGGCGCCTATTGCGCGTCCAAGTCGGCAGCGATTACCTGGCTGGAGGCCCTGCGCACCGAGCTGTATGGAAGCGGCGTCTCGGTAGTGTGCGTCTGCCCCGGCTATATCGACACGCCGATGACGCGCGTCAACCGCTTTCGCATGCCGTTCCTGATCAGTGCTGACGACGCGGCGCGACGCATCGCGCGGGCCATCGAGGGCAAGCGCCGCCTTGCCGTGATTCCCTGGCAAATGGCGCTGGTGTCGCTGCTGCTGCGCGCGATGCCCGGCTGGCTGTTCGACCGGATCGCGTCGCGAGCGCCGCGGAAGCCTAGGGACGTTGCTGTTTAGTAGGAATGCGCGCCTTGGCGTAGCTGCCGGGCGCGTCTTCCAGCGCCCTCAGCGCGCCCTCGCCGGGAATGCGCGCCGGCGCCTTGCCGCCGCCGTGCGGCTCGATCCAGCGCTGCCAGTCTTCCCACCAGGAGCCCGGCTTTTGCTGGGCGGACGCGAACCACTCCTCGGCCGACCCAGGTGTCGAGTCGTTGGTCCAGTAGTGGTACTTCTTCGCCGCCGGCGGATTGACGATGCCGGCGATGTGGCCCGAGCCGCCGAGAACGAAGCGCACCGGACCGCTTAAGTACTGCGCGCCCTTGTACGTCGTCTTCCACGGCGCAATGTGGTCCTCGACCGTGGAAATGAAATACGACGGCAGCGTCACCTTGGAAAGGTCGATCGGCACGCCGTCGAGCTCGATGCCGCCGGGCTTGCCCATCGCGTTGTGGATGTACATGTTGCGCAGGTAGAAGCTGTGCATGCGCGCCGGCATGCGAGTGGAGTCGGCGTTCCAGTACAGCAGGTCGAACGGGAACGGGTCCTTGCCCATCAGGTAGTTGTTCACCACGAACGACCACACCAGGTCGTTGGCGCGCAGCAGGTTGAAAGTGCCCCCCATCTCCGAGCCCTCGAGGTAGCCGCGCTGGTTCATCTTGCGCTCGAGGTTCTGCACCTGCGCCTCGTCGATGAACACGCCGAGCTCGCCCGGCTGCGAGAAATCGAGCAGGCTGACGAAGAAGGTCGCGCTCGCCACCCGATTCTGTTTTTTCTCAGCCAGGTACGCCAGCGTCGCGCCGAGCAGCGTGCCGCCCAGGCAGTAGCCGATGACATTCGCCTCGCGCGAGCCGGTCGCCTTCTCCACAGCGTCGAGCGCGGCGAGCGGGCCTTCGAGCATGTAGTCCTCGAAGCCTTTCTGCGCCAGGCGCGCATCCGGGTTGACCCACGAGATCACGAACACCGTGTGGCCCTGGCTCACCGCCCACCGGATGAAGGAATTCTTCTCCCGCAAGTCGAGGATGTAGTACTTGTTGATCCACGGCGGGATGATCACCAGCGGCCGCTTGTACACCTGCTCGGTGAGCGGCGAGTACTGGATCAGCTGCATCAGATCGTTCTGGAACACCACCTTGCCCGGCGTGGTGGCGACGTTGCGCCCGAGCTGGAACGCGTTCTCGTCGGTCATCGAGATGCGCAGCTTGCCGCCGCCCTTCTCGAGGTCCGACAGCAGGTTGTTGAGGCCCCGAACCAAGTTTTGACCGCCGCTCGACACGGTCTCGCGCAGCACCTGCGGATTGGTCATCAGGAAGTTCGAGGGCGAGAGCGCGTCGACGTACTGGCGCGTGAAGAACGCGACCTTCTTCTCCGACTCGGGCGTCAGGCCCTCCACGTCCGCCACCCCCTGGCGGATGTGGCGCGCGCTGATCAGGTACGACTGCTTGATCAGGTCGAACATGAAGTTCTTCGACCAGTCCTCGTCCTTGAAGCGCGAGTCGCCCTTTTCCGGCTCGGCCACCGGCCCGGAATCGAGGCCCATCAGCTTCAGCCAGCTCGATTGCCACAGGCGCATCTGGTCGAGCCACAGGTTCATCGAGAAGCTCGCGAGGCGCGCCGGATCCGCCGCCATGCGCGCGTAGAGATCCATGAACGCCTTGGCGATGCCCATTTCGTCGCGCACCGCGGAGGACATGTCCTCGGCCTGCCGCTTGGCGAAATCGCCCAGGATCTTGGACGCGCGCTCGGCCACCTGCTGCGTGACCTTCGCCAGCTCGTCCGCTCCGGGGGTCTCGGGCGGGTTCTCCGCCTTCTTACTGTGAACTTGTTGCATATCTCATGATGCCATCATCGCCCTGGGCACGCTTTGCGCGCCCCGCGTAATAGAGGTAGTGCAGATGGGCTATCGCCTCGCCCATCGCGAAGAAGGTCTGGTGCGCGTCGAGCGGCCGGCGGAACAGGACGCTCAGCAGTTCCGCTGCACTCTTGGGCTTTTCTAGCGATTGAACCAGCTCGCCCAAACGGGCTTCATGATGCTTTTCGAGCTGCTGAACCCGTTCATGCGCGCCACGGAACGGTTTGCCATGCGAGGGCAGCACCAGCATGTCGGCCGGCAATTCGCGATAGCGCGCGATCGAGTCGAGGAACAGGCGCAGCGGATCGCCCTCGGGATCGATCGACCACACGCTGACGTTGGTCGAGATCGTCGAGAGCAGCATGTCGCCTGCAATCAGGGTGTTGAGGCTGTTCGAATAGAGCGACAGGTGCTCCGGCGCATGGCCGTGGCCGATGATCGCACGCCACTTGTGGCTGCCGATGGTGATCTCGTCGCCCTCGATGATGCGCCGGTACGAGAGTGGAAACTCCGGCACCAGCGCGGCGTAGCGGTTGCCGCGGCCGCCCATCCCCGAGGCGCGTTGCGGGTCGAGGCCGTTTTTGCGAAACACCGAAAGAACTGCGTCCGTGGTGTAGCCGGCGCTCGACGTGCGCACCGCGTGCGCCGTCAGGTATTCGCCCTGCGTCATCCAGAGCTCGACGCCGTAGCGCTGGCAGAGCCACGCGGCGTTGCCCGCATGGTCGGGGTGGTAGTGCGTGACGATCACGCGCTTCACCTGCTTGCTGCCGAGGATCTTCTCCCACAGCGCGCGCGTTTCCGGATTGCCGATGCCGGTGTCGATCACGGTCCAGCCATCCTCTTCTTCGGCCAGCCACAAATTGATGTGGTCGAGGGCGAACGGCAGCGGCATCGACAGCCAATGAATACCCGGCGCGACCTCGATCGTCGTACCCGGCGCAGGTACTTCAGGGAAGGGATACTGGAGTGGCATCAGCTAGAATCGATTTGAAATTACCATGGAAACGGAACGCGCCGAATTCTCGATCAGCGAACTGGCGCGCGAGTTCGACATCACGCCGCGCGCGATCCGCTTCTACGAGGACCAGGGCCTGCTCGCGCCGAAGCGCGACGGCCAGCGCCGCATCTACACACCGCGCGATCGCACGCGCCTGAAGCTTACGCTGCGCGGCAAGCGGCTCGGCCTGACCTTGTCCGAGATCCGCGAGCTGATCGACATGTACGAGCCCGGCCGCGACGCGCGCCCGCAGCTCGAGCGCTTCCTCGCGGTGCTCGAAGACCACAAGGCGAGCCTGCTGCAGCAGCGCGACGACATCGAGGCCCAGCTTTCCGAAATCCAGACCTTCGAGAAGAAGGTGCGCAAGCAACTCAAGCGTAGTTGACGTTTACGTAAACGTCAAGTAGCCTCCTTGGTTCTTTTGTCTATGAACGCCCCGGCCGATCCGCAGTTCGCGTCCCGCATTCGCGCCAGCTTCGGCCGGCAGAAGGCGATGGCGCTGATCGGCGCCACGCTCAGCGTGGTCGAGCCCGGGCACGTGGAAGTCTCCCTGCCCTGGCGCGACGACCTTACGCAGCAGAAGGGTTTCGTCCACGGCGGCATCATCGGCATGATCGCCGACACCGCGTGCGGCTACGCGGCATTCTCTCTAATGCCGGCCGACGCTTCCCTGGTGACGGTTGAATACAAGATCAACATCCTCGCGCCGGCGCGCGGCGCGCTGGTCGCGCGCGGCGAGGTGGTCCGGCCCGGCCGCACGCTTACCGTGACGCGCGGCGAGGTGTACGCTGAGGACGGCAAGCACATCGCTTCCATGCAGCAGACGCTGATGATGCTCGCCAATACCCCAGACATTCCGGAATGAACTTTCTCCGATTCGACCACGGCGAGACCGTGGAGATGCTGCGTGACTCGGTGCGCGACTTCGCGACGAAGGAAATCGCGCCGCGCGCGCACGAGATCGACCGCAGCAACGAGTTTCCGGCCGATCTCTGGCGCAAGCTCGGCGCGCTCGGCGTGCTCGGCATCACCGTCGAGGAGGAATACGGCGGCACGGCGATGGGCTACCTCGCGCACATCGTCGCCATGGAGGAGATCTCGCGCGCTTCGGGCTCGATCGGCCTGTCGTACGGCGCGCACTCGAACCTGTGCGTGAACCAGATCCGCCGCAACGGCAGCGAGGCCCAGAAGAAGAAATACCTGCCGAAGCTGATCTCCGGCGAGTACGTGGGCGCGCTGGCGATGAGCGAGCCGGGCGCCGGATCCGACGTGGTGAGCATGAAATTGCGCGCCGAGCGGCGCGGCGACCGCTACCTGCTCAACGGCAACAAGATGTGGATCACCAATGGGCCCGACGCCAGCGTTCTCGTCATTTATGCGAAAGCCGAAAGCGGCATCACGGCGTTCCTGGTCGAGAAAGGCACGAAAGGTTTTTCGACTGCGCAGAAGCTCGACAAGCTCGGCATGCGTGGCTCGAACACCTGCGAGCTGGTGTTCAGGGATTGTGAGATCTCAAAAGACCAGATTCTTGGCGAAGAAGGCAAAGGGGTGAAGGTGCTGATGTCCGGCCTCGATTACGAGCGTGCGGTCCTCGCCGGCGGCCCGCTCGGCATCATGGCCGCGTGCCTCGACGTGGTGGTGCCGTACGTGCACGACCGCAAGCAGTTCGGCCAGCCGATCGGCGAGTTCCAGCTCATGCAGGGCAAGCTCGCCGACATGTACACCACCTTCTCCGCCTGCCGCGCGTACGTCTACGCGGTCGGCCAGGCGCTCGACCGCAACGAGACCACGCGCAAAGACGCCGCCGGCGCGATCCTCTACGCCGCCGAGAAGGCGACCTGGATGGCGGGCGAGGCAATTCAGGCGCTCGGCGGCATGGGCTACATCAACGAGACTCCGACCGGCCGCCTGTGGCGCGACGCCAAGCTGTACGAAATCGGTGCCGGCACCTCGGAGATCCGCCGCTGGCTGATCGGCCGCGAACTTTTTGGGGAAAGCGCGTGAGCCCGAAGGAGCTGCTCGAGAACAACCGCAAATGGGCACGCGCCGCGGCCGCCGCCGACCCGGAGTACTTCACGCGCCTCGCGCGCCAGCAGTCGCCGCAGTACCTGTGGATCGGCTGCTCGGACTCGCGAGTGCCGGCGAACCAGATCATCGGCCTTGCGCCGGGCGAAGTCTTCGTCCATCGCAACATCGCCAACGTGGTCGTACATACCGACCTCAACTGCCTGTCGGTGATCCAGTTCGCGGTCGACATCCTCAAGGTGCGCCATATCATCCTGTGCGGGCATTACGGCTGCAGCGGCGTGCACGCGGCGATGACCAAGCACCGCATCGGGCTTTCCGACAACTGGCTGCGCCACGTCCAGGACGTGGCCGACAAGCACGGCAGCGACCTCGGCCGCTTCGGCAACGAGGACGAGCGCCACCGCCGCCTGTGCGAGCTGAACGCGCGCGAGCAGGTCGAGAACATCGTGCAATGCACGGCGGTGCAGGAAGCCTGGGAGCGCGGCCAGCAGCTCGAGGTGCACGGCTGGATCTACGACCTGAAGGACGGGCTGATCAGCGACCTGCGAGTGTCCAAGTCGGGGGCGGCATGAGCGTCGACCTGATCGAGACCTACCGCGGCGCCATCTATCCCTGGCACTGCGACCACATGGGCCACATGAATGTGATGTGGTACGTGGGCAAGTTCGACGAGGCGACCTGGAACCTGTTCGCGCTGGCCGGCGTCACCGCCGCGTTCCTCAAGGAAAGCAAGCGCGGCATGGCGGCGGTACAGCAGAACATCACTTACAAGCGCGAGCTTCACGCCGGTGACACCGTGGTGGTGCGCTCCGCCTTTCTCGAGGTGCGGGAGAAAACGGCCAGATTCGTGCACGAGATGCGCCACGGGGTGAGCGGCGAAGTCTCGGCAATCTGCGTGCTCACCGGCGTGAGCATCGATACGCAGACTCGAAAATCGTGTCCACTCCCCGCCGAGATCGTCGAGCGCGGCCGCAAGCTGGTGCGCGCGTACGATCTCCAGACCTGAAGGAGGCTTCCATGGAGAAAGATCCAGTCGTCATCGTCTCTGCCGCGCGCACGCCGATGGGCGCATTCCAAGGCGAGCTCAAGGGCTTCGCCGCTCCGGAGCTCGGCGCCGCCGCCATCCGCGCCGCCGTCGAGCGCGCCGGGATCAAGCCCGAGCACGTGCAGGAAGTGATCATGGGCTGCGTGCTCCCGGCCGGCCAGGGACAGGCCCCCGCCCGCCAGGCATCGCTCGGCGCCGGCCTGCCGCTCGGCACCGGCTGCACCACGATCAACAAGATGTGCGGCTCCGGGATGAAGGCCGCCATGTTCGCGCACGACATTCTTCTCAATGAGAACGAGTGGATCGTCGTGGCTGGAGGCATGGAGTCGATGACCAACGCGCCGTACCTGCTTCCCAAGGCGCGCGCCGGCCTGCGCATGGGCCACGCCCAGGTGATCGACCACATGTTCTACGACGGCCTCGAGGACGCGTACGACAAGGGCCGCCTGATGGGCACCTTCGCCGAAGACTGCGCCTCGAAGTACCAGTTTTCCCGTCAGGCACAGGATGAGTTCGCCATCGCCTCCCTCAAGAGAGCCCAGGCGGCGAACAAGAACGGGTCGTTCGCCTGGGAAACGACGCCGCTCGCGATCAAGGTCGGCAAGGACGAGAAGTTCGTCGAGACCGACGAGCAGCCCTTCAAGGCCAACCTGGACAAGATCCCCACGCTCAAGCCCGCTTTCCGCAAGGACGGCACGGTGACCGCGGCCAATTCGAGCTCGATCTCGGACGGCGCCGCGGCGCTGGTCATGATGCGCCGCTCGACCGCCGAGAAACGCGGACTGTCACCCCTCGCCGTGGTCGTCGGTCATTCCACGCACGCTCAGGAGCCGGGTTGGTTCACCACCGCGCCTGTGGGGGCGATGAAGAAACTGTTCGACAAAGTGAATTGGACTTCCCGGCAAGTCGATCTGTACGAGATCAACGAAGCGTTCGCCGTCGTCACCATGGCGGCGATGAAGGAGCACGGCCTGCCGCACGACAAGGTCAACGTGCACGGCGGCGCGTGCGCGCTCGGCCATCCGATCGGCGCCTCAGGCGCGCGCATCCTGGTGACGCTGATCGGCGCGCTGCGCAAGCATGGCGGCAAGCGGGGCATGGCGAGCCTGTGCATCGGCGGCGGCGAGGCTACGGCCATGGCGATCGAGCTGGCTTGAAGAAAGCGCTCCAGCAAATGCTCGATCGGTCGCGTTTCCTGCGGCCCTACGGGTTCCGGGTCCTGACCGCAAGTCAGGAGAAATGTACGCTGGAGTTACCGCACAAGGCTGCGCTCGAGCGCCCTGGCGGAATCATCTGCGGACCCGCGCTGATGGCCGCAGCCGATTGCGCGATGTGGCTCGCGATCAAGGCGCGCATCGGCGTCGACAACGACGCGCTGACTTCCGAGCTGAACACCGCATTCCTCTCGCCCGCCAAGGGCGAGCACGTCTACTGCACCGCCCGCATCCTGAAGATGGGCAAGCGCCGCATCTACGGCGTCGCCGAGTGCCACGGCAAGAAGGGCAACCTCTTCAGCCACCACACGCTGACCTATGTCCGCGCCGGCTGACGAGATCCGCCAGGCGGTGCGGCGCTACGCGGCAGAGCAGCTCGCGCCGCATGCGGCGCGCTGGGACCGCGAGAAGGAGTTCCCGCGTGAAGCGCTCAAGGGTCTCGCCGAGATGGGTCTCTACGGCGTGGCGATCGCCGAGGAATGGGGCGGCGCCGGGATGGACTACACCTCGCTCGCGGTGGCGTGCGAAGAGATCTCCGCCGGCGATTGCGCTACCGCCACCATCGTCGCGGTCAACAATCTGGTGGCCGGGATTCTTGCCGGCTACGGCAGTCCGGCGCAGAAGAGCGAGTTCCTCAAGCCGCTGGCGCAGGGGAAGATGCTCGGCGCCTTCGCCCTCACCGAGCCGCAAGTTGGCTCCGATGCCTCCGCCATCACCACGCGCGCGGAGCGCAAAGGTAACGAATACGTCCTGAACGGCGTGAAGCAGTTCATCACTTCGGGCAAGAACGCAGATATCGCGGTGGTGTTCGCCGTCACCGACAAGGGCGCGGGAAAAAAGGGCATCAGCGCGTTCCTGGTCCCCACTTCCACGCCGGGCTACGTCGTGGCGCGCATCGAGGACAAAACCGGTCAGCGCGCATCCGACACGGCACAGATCGTTTTTGAGAATTGCAGGACTGGACATCTGCTCGGCACGGAAGGCGCCGGTTATCGCATCGCGCTCGCCAACCTCGAGTCGGGGCGCATCAACGTCGCGGCGCAGGCCACCGGGGTGGCGCGCGCCGCGCTCGAGGCGGCGATCGCGTATACGCGCGAGCGCAAGAGCATGGGCAAGACGCTGATCGAGCACCAGGCGGTGAACTTCCGCCTCGCCGACATGGCGACCCAGGTCGAGGCCGCGCGCCAGCTCTATCTGCACGCCGCCAGGCTGCGCGACGCCGGCCAGCCCTGCCTCAAGGAAGCCTCGATGGCCAAGCTGTTCGCCTCCGAGATGGCGGAGAAAGTGTGCTCGGACGCGATCCAGGTGCACGGCGGCTACGGCTACGTTTCCGATTTTCCGGTGGAGCGCTTCTGGCGCGACGTGCGCGTCACCAAGATTTACGAAGGCGCCAACGACATCCAGCGCATGGTGATCGGGAGAGCGCTCGAGCAATGAAAGCGCCGCTCGATTTCTATTTCGACTTCTCCTCTCCGTACGGCTACCTGGCGTCGCACAAGATCGAGGCGCTCGCCGCAAAGCACGGTCGAGGGGTCACCTGGCGACCGATGCTGCTCGGCGCCGCGTTCAAGGTCAGCGGCGTGCAGCCGCTGGTCAACGTTCCGCTCAAGGGCGAGTATTCGAAGCGCGACTTCCTGCGCTCCGCACGCTTCTACGAGGTGCCGTTCCGCGCCCCCGACCCGTTTCCGATCTCGACGCTGCACGCGTGCCGGGCTTTTTATGCCACCGGGTCCGTCCCACTGGCGAAAGCGCTGCTCAAAGCCTACTTCGTGGACAACGTGAATATCGGCGAGGCCGACAATGTCCTCAAGCTCGCCGGCTCGCTGGGCCTGAAGCCCGACATCAACGACCAGTCCGTGAAGGACAAGACGCGCGCCGAAGTCGAGGCGGCGATCGCCAAAGGCGTGTTCGGCTCTCCTTATATAGTGGTCGACGGCGAGCCGTTCTGGGGCATGGACCGCTTCGAGCAGCTCGAGCGCTGGTTGCGGGAGCCTTTCTGATCAAGAGCCAGATCAAGCCGCGCTCGGAGGAGTTCCGCGCCAACGCGGAGCGCATGCGGGCGCTCGTTTCTGATCTGCGGGAAAAGGTCGCGACGGTGACCCAGGGCGGAGATGCCGCGGCGCGCGACAAGCACACCGCGCGCGGCAAGATGCTGCCGCGCGAGCGCGTCAATCGCCTGCTCGACCCGGGCTCGCCCTTCCTCGAGATCGGCCAGCTCGCCGCCTGGGGCATGTATAGCGGCGATGTGCATTCGGCCTCGATCATCTGCGGCATCGGCCGCGTATCGGGGCGCGAGTGCGTGATCGTGGCGAACGACGCCACCATCAAGGGCGGCACCTACTACCCGATGACGGTGAAGAAGCATCTGCGCGCACAGGAGATCGCCGGGCAGAACCGCCTGCCGTGCATCTACCTGGTCGATTCCGGCGGCGGCTTCCTGCCCGAGCAGGACAACGTGTTCCCGGACCGCGAGCACTTCGGCCGCATCTTCTACAACATCGCCAACCTGTCGGCGGCGCGCATTCCGCAGATCGCCTGCGTGATGGGCTCGAGCACCGCGGGCGGTGCTTACGTGCCAGCGATGTGCGACGAGTCGATCATCGTGCGGAATCAGGGCACGATCTTCCTCGGCGGCCCGCCGCTGGTGAAAGCGGCGATCGGCGAGGTGGTGACCGCGGAGGAGCTCGGCGGCGCCGAGGTGCATACGCGCGTGTCGGGCGTCGCGGACCATTACGCGCTCAACGACACCCACGCGCTTTCCCTGGTCCGAAAGATCGTCGCCGGGTTGAACACCAGAAAACAGGTGAGCCTCGAGCTGCGCGAGCCGCGCGATCCCCTCTACCCCGCCGACGAGCTCTACGGCGTTATCCCCGCCGACGCGCGCAAGCCCTACGACGTGCGCGAGCTGATCGCGCGCCTGGTCGACGGCTCCGAGCTGGACGAGTTCAAGCAGAACTACGGCACCACGCTGGTCACCGGCTTTGCGCACCTGCACGGCTACCCGGTGGCGATCCTCGCCAATAACGGCATCCTGTTCTCCGAGTCCTCGCTCAAGGCGACGCACTTCATCGAGCTCGCCTGCCAGCGCGGAATTCCGCTGCTCTTCCTGCAGAACATCACCGGCTACATGGTCGGCAAAAAGTACGAAGCCGGCGGCATCGCCAAGGACGGCGCGAAGATGGTGACCGCAGTGGCCACCGCGAAAGTGCCGAAGCTCACCATGATCGTCGGCGGCTCGTTCGGCGCCGGCAACTACGGCATGTGCGGCCGCGCCTACGGCCCGCGCTTCCTCTGGATGTGGCCGAACGCGCGCATCTCCATCATGGGCGGCGAACAAGCTGCATCGGTCTTGGCGACCGTCCGTGGAAAGTTTTCTTCCCGGGACGAAGAAGAAGCCTTCAAAACGCCGATTCGCGAGCAGTACGAGCGCCAGGGCCATCCTTACTACGCCAGCGCCCGCCTGTGGGACGATGGCGTGGTCGATCCCGCCGATTCGCGCCGCCTGCTCGGACTCGCGCTTTCCGCCTCGCTCAACGCGCCGATCGAAGACACGCGGTTCGGTGTCTTCCGCATGTAGCGATGCTCGAAGTCAGCAAGAAGGAAGGGGTTGCGCGCGTCACGCTGAACCGGCCCGAGCTGCGGAATGCCTTTGATGACGTTTTGATTTCATCGCTGACCAGAACATTCACAGAGATCGGAAAGGACCCCGCGGTTCGCGTAATGATCCTTGCAGGGAACGGCCCGGCCTTCTGCGCCGGCGCGGATCTCAACTGGATGAAGCGCATGGCGGGCTACAGCTACGAGCAGAATCTCGCCGACGCCAAGGGGCTGGCCGAGATGCTGGCCACCCTCGACCGCCTGCCGAAGCCGACCATCGCGCGCGTGCACGGCCCGGTGTTCGCCGGCGGCACCGGGCTGGTCGCGGCGTGCGACATCGCCGTTGGCACGCCGGAAGCGAAGATGTGCCTGTCGGAAGCCAAGCTCGGGCTCTCGCCCGCGACCATCAGCCCGTACGTAATGCGCGCCATGGGCGAGCGCGAGGCGAGGCGCTATTTCCTGACGGCGGAAGTGTTCGACGCAGCGGAGGCTTTCCGCATCGGCATGCTTTCGCTTCTGGTGCCTTCCGAGATGCTGGACGGCGCCATCGACGAACTGCTGAAGCACCTGCTCGCAGGCGGCCCCGAAGCGCACGCCAAGATCAAGGCGCTGATCCGCAGCGTTGCGGGTCGCCGTCCGGACGACGCGCTGGTCGCGGAGACCGCGCAGCAGATCGCCGAGATCCGCGGCTCGCCCGAAGGCAGGGAGGGCATCGCCTCGTTCCTCGAGAAGCGCAAGGCCGCCTGGTGTTCGCCAAAATCCTGATCGCCAACCGCGGCGAGATCGCCTGCCGCGTGGTGCGCACCGCGCGGCGGCTCGGGATTCGCACGGTGGCGGTGTATACCGACCATGACCGCGACGCTCTGCACGCCAGGGTCGCGGACGAAGCGCGCCGCATCGAGAGCTACCTCGACATCGAAGAGGTGCTCGGCGCCGCGCGCGCTTCGGGCGCGCAGGCGGTGCATCCCGGATACGGCTTCCTGTCCGAGAACGAGGATTTCGCTACCGCCTGCAAGAAGGCGGGCGTGGTGTTCATCGGGCCCACGCCCGAGGCCATCGCCGCGATGGGCGACAAGGCCCAGGCGAAGCGCCTCATGGAAAAAGCCGGCGTACCGCTGGTGCCCGGCTATCACGGGGAGAAGCAGGACGCGGCGTTGCTCGAGAAGGAAGCGGCGCGGATCGGCTTTCCCGTGCTGATCAAGCCGTCGGCCGGCGGCGGCGGCAAAGGCATGCGGGTCGTCGCCGACAAATCCGCCTTCGCCGCGCAGCTCGAAGCCTCCAAGCGCGAGGCGAAATCGTCCTTTGGCGATGACCGCGTGCTGATCGAGCGCTACCTGGATCGCCCGCGGCACATAGAGATCCAGGTGTTCGGCGACACGCACGGCAACGTGGTGCACCTGTTCGAGCGCGACTGCTCGGTGCAGCGCCGCCA
>Ga0207648_10001024_pt1 | contig 31454 bp, 28 predicted proteins | sample KBSMisM32_FD_184310 | JGI IMG/M metagenome (GOLD analysis project Ga0207648, IMG submission 184310) | Miscanthus rhizosphere microbial communities from Kellogg Biological Station, Michigan, USA - KBS Miscanthus M3-2 (SPAdes) (version 2) | ecosystem: Host-associated > Plants > Roots >... | reverse complement strand
GGGCATTGTGGCCGCTGGGAGCGGGTCGTCAATCCTTGCCGGCCGACGCCCGGTTGGTGAAGCGGGCGTTGCCGAGCCCGGTGCCGATCGTCAGCGCGCCCCAATGCTTCACGTCGCTCATGAACGGCGTCTCGCTCAGCCCCTGCACCACCGCATCATTGTGCAACAGCACAGCGGTCTCGTGCTCCCCGATCTTGGGAATGGCCTTGTGCAGGCTGAGCGGCAAATTGAAGCGGCTGCTCTCCCAGTTGCCCGGCAGATTCTGGGCGCCGCGGTCGATGGTGCCGTCCGATTCAATGATGCCGGGGCAGCCGATGCCGATGAACGGCGCGAGCCGCAGTCCCTCCTTGCCCGCGCGCGTGATCAGCCCCTTGAGCATTCCGACCAGCTCGTCGACCGCGTTTTCGCGCGTGAGCTTCTTCTCGTCTCCATGCCGCCACAGCTCGAACTTCCAGACCGCCGCCTTGGAGAGATCAGAGGCCTTCTTCAGGTTGAGGGCGACCACGCCGGCACGGAAATTGGTGCCGCCGATGTCGACGGCCAGGATCGCATCATGGGCCTCGAACATCCATGTCGGCGCCAGATGCACCGCGCCGATCAGACCGGCCTCGTCGGGCTCATGGCGGATGGGCACCAGATCGATGGCCACCTTGTCGGCCTTGAGAATGACCGACGTCCGGCCGATGGCGAGCTCACCCACCCGGCTGCCGCGGAAGCCGCCGCCAACCACGATCCGCTCGGTATCGCGCCAGGCCTTGAGCTTGAGGTAGCGGCGGATGATGAGCGCAAGCTCCTGGGCGAAGTCCTCGATCGCCCCTTGCACGATGCCGGCTGCCTCGGGATCACCCTCGGTGAGCAGTGCGTCGAGCTTTTTCTTGCTGATGTCCTCGGTCGCCTCGTCGCCGAAGGGGTCGTTGCCGGCCTTGCGCAGCGGCTTGCGCCAGTTGTCCATGATGGCGCGGAAGGCTCCCTTGCTGGCGCGATCGCCAATGAAGCCCTCGTCGTCCTTCAACTCGACATTGTAGCTGTCCACATCGACGGAGGGGAGCCGCGTTGCGCCGTGCGCCGCAACGGTCGGCAAGGTCGTCGTCTGATCGGCCATGGAACCCTTTCCCGTGACAAGTTCATGACAACCGCAAAGCGGGCGGAAAGTTTCATTACGCCGGCCCCGGCGAAGCCGGTCAAGCGGCAGGCGGCGGCGCGACGATCCGTTTGACGATGTCGATCGCCCGCCGCATCAGCGTCATCGAGGCTTCCACGGTGCGGAAGGCGGCGTGGGAGGTGAGCGTCACATTCTCCATCCGTGCCAGGGGATGGTCAGGTTTGAGCGGTTCGGCGTGAAAGACGTCGAGGCCGGCGTGGCGGACGTGGCCCCGCTCGATCGCGTCGATCAGGGCGTTCTCTTCCACCAGCGCGCCCCGCGCGGTGTTGACCAGGATCACGCCCGGCTTGGCAAGGGCCAGGCGTTTCGCGTCCAGGAGACCGCGGGTCTCGTCGTTGAGCGCAAGATGGAGCGAAATCACGTCGGCCCGCGCCAGCAGGTCGTCGAGAGCGACCAGCGGCACACCGGCGTCGGGGCGCGGTGAACGGTTCCAGGCGATCACCTCCATTCCGATGCCGCGCCCGATCCGGGCCACCTCCCGGCCGATACCCCCGAGCCCGATCAGGCCGAGTGTCTTGCCGTTGAGCTGCATGCTCTCGAGCGGGTCCCACACCCCCGCGCGCACGGCCCGGTCCATCCGCGCGAGCCCGCGGCCGCAGGCGAAGATCAGCGCGATGGTGTGCTCGGCGACCGCAATGTCGCCATAGCCCTTGATGGTGTGCACGGTGATGCCGAGATCGGCCAGCGCCGGAACGTCCATGTAGCTCGAGGCGCCGGTGCCGAGGAAAACGATGTGCTTGAGCCCGCGGCATACGGCCATGACCTCGGTCGGCATGTAGGAATGGTCGTCGAGGCAGATGTCGTAACCGGCCAGGAGCCGCGGCAGATCGGCGGAGCTGAACGCATCGGTGTTGACCGCGATCGGCGGGTCGTCGGGCCGGCGCACGCGGGCGAACACCGGGGCGAGCTGGTTGTTGCAGTCGATGAAGATCGATTTCATGGTCGCCCTGTTCCCTGGCCATTCGCAAGCATAGTAATACGGCAAGGACTGCTGACCATGGAGGGTGGGAAATGCCGGGCGAGTTCAAGGGCAAGGTCGTCGTCGTATCGGGGGCCAGCCGGGGGATCGGCCGCGGCATCGCGCAGGCATTCGCGCGCGAGGGCGCGCAGACCGTGCTGGCCTCGTCATCGGCCGAGAATCTCGCGGTCGCCGCCAAGGCGATTGCTGGGCTGGGACCGGAGCCGTTCACCGTGGCCGGCGACTTGCGCACGCTGGTGGCCTGCGAGCAACTGTTTGCGCGCGTCAATGAACGATTTGCGCGCTGCGACGTGCTGGTCAACAACGCGGGCGCGACGCGCGCCGGCGCGTTCGTGGACCTGCCCGATGCGGTCTGGCTCGAAGGCTATGCGCTCAAGTTCTTCGGCTGCGTGCGCCTCAGCAGGCTGTTCTGGCCGCTGCTGAAGGCCTCCCAAGGAAACGTGATCAACATCATCGGTGGCGCCGCGCGCACCCCTGATCCCGAGTTCCTGATCGGTGGCTCGGTCAATGCCGCCATGGCCAACTTTTCCAAAGGCCTGTCCAAGCTCGGCAATCGCGACGACGTCAACGTGAACGTCATTCACCCCGGCAATACCGATACCGAACGGCAGGAACAGTTGCGCCAGCAGCGCGCGGCGGCGCTGGGCAAGACGGTCGAGGAGCTGCGGTCCGAGGCCCTCGTCAAGAACAACACGCGCCGCTTCGGCAAGCCGGAGGACATCGCCGCGCTGGCATTGTTCCTGTGTTCCGAGCGTGCGCGCCACATCCAGGGCACGGCGATCGCGGTCGATGGTGGTGCGACCGCCGGTCATTACTGATTGTCTTCACATTTCCAAATCAGGGCCAGGGGTGCTTGCGCGCGCCCATGGAGGCTGGTCTCATAGCTAAAACCCCGCACGCCAGGAATAAGCCCGGTCGCAGAGGGTTGTTCATTTGCCGGGCGCTTGGCCGGCAGCGAGATTTCGGGAGGACGTCATGAATCAGACGACACGGCGGATTTTTGGAGTGGCGGGGTTCGCTCTGCTGCTTGCCACATCCGCGAGCTTTGCCCAGCAGCCGGCCCCGGTGCGCGTACGCGGGACGGTAGAGGCGGTCGACGGGCCGATGCTGACGGTAAAATCGCGTGACGGGCAGACCACATACAAGGTGAAGCTGACCGACAATGCGGCGGTGCGCGGCATCGTCAAGGCGGCGCTCACCGATATCAAGGACAACTCCTTCATCGGGGTCACCGGCATGCCGCAGTCCGACGGCAGCCAGAAGGCGGTGGAAGTTCATATCTTCCCCGAACCGATGCGCGGCACCGGCGAGGGGCATCGGCCATGGGATCTGATGCCCAACAGCACCATGACCAACGCCACCGTGGCGCAGTCGGTCAAAGGTGTGAACGGGAACGAGATCACCCTCAAGTACAAGGAGGGAGAGAAGAAGATCGTGGTCGTACCCGAAACGGTCATCGTCACCTACGTTCCCGGCGACAAGAGCGAGCTCAAGCCCGGAGCCAAGATCTTCATCGGCGCCGCAAACAAGAAGGATGACGGCACGCTCGAGGCCTCCGCGGTCTCGGTCGGCCGGGATGGCATCACGCCGCCGATGTGAGCAAACTGACCGGTGGCCGTGTGCGTGCCGTCCTCGGTGGCGGCACGCGCCGCTTCAGCGAGGACGCAACATGAGCGCGATGACAAGAGGCATGCTTGCAACGGTGGTGCTGCTCGCGACCGTGGCGGCAACGTCGGCATGGGCGCAACAACCGCAAACCGCCCGCGTGCGCGGCACCATCGAGAAGGTGGACGGCAAGACCCTGCTGGTGAAGGGACGTGACGGCGCCCCGCTAACGCTGATGCTCGCCGACAATGTGCAGGTCGTGAGCGTGGTGAAGGCCTCCCTGGCCGATATCAAGGAAGGGGCTTTCATCGGCAGCGGAGCGATGCCGCAGGCCGACGGCACCCAGAAAGCGTTGGAGGTGCACATCTTTGCCGAGTCCCAGCGCGGCACCGGCGAGGGCCACCGTCCCTGGGATGGCGCTCCGAACAGCACCATGACCAACGGCACCGCGGGCACGGCGGTGACCGGCGTCGACGGCCCCACGATCACGGTAAAATACCGGGACGGCGAGAAGAGGATCGTGGTGGGACCGGATGTGCCGATCGTACGGTATGAAATCGGGAATGTGAGCGAGCTCAAGCCCGGCGCCGCCATCACCGTGCCAGCTGCCGCGAAGAAGCCGGACGGAACGTTCGAGACGGCGCGCGTCAATGTCGGCCGCGATGGCGTCGTGCCGCAATAGCAGGGCTCGATCTGCTCGCCGATCCGTTCCGGCGTAGCTCCGTCCGATCAGCCTCGGGTGATTCTGGTGCCTCCGCGCCGGGAGGGCGCGTGGGCCGAGCCGCGCGCCGGAACGTCGAGATCGCTGGCGATCAAATCCGGGAGGTCTGCGGGGGCGGCGATGCGCGGTGGATTGCGGCGGCCGCGGGCACGGCTGTCGATATCCTCGTCGTGGGGGCGCTTGACCGCGTCGGCGCGAGCGAGCGCCTCGATCGGGGGGGCATCCTCGGTCAAACGCGCAAGCAGGCGGGTGAGATCGTCAAGCTTGCTCGCAACCACATGGATGACGTTGGATTCCTGCTGCACCTCTCCAGTGACGGCGACATAACGCGCGCCGAGGATGATGGGACGAAAGCGCTCGAACGTCTTGGGCCAGACGATGATATTGGCGATCGCGGTCTCGTCCTCGATGGTCATGAAGATGACGCCATTGGCCGAGCCCGGCCGTTGGCGAATGGTGACGAGACCGGAGACGCTGACGCGTCTGCCCGACGGGCATATCCGCAGTTCCTGGTTGCGGATGATGCCGCGCCGGGCCAGGTCGGGGCGCAGGAAGGACGCCGGGTGCGCGCGCAGCGACAATTCGAGGAAGCGATAGTCGTTCACGACCTCTTCCCCCGGTGGCATGGAGGGTAACTGCACCTCGGGTTCGCGCGGAACGGAACGATGCGCGGGTACTTGCGGCGCGACGATGGCTGCGGATGCCGGCATCGTATGGACCCGAAACAACGGCAGATCGTCGTCGCTGCCACCCACGCGGCCGAGTGCCTTGGCCGCCCACAACGCCTGCCGTCGCGTGAGACCCAGCGAGCCGAAGGCATCAGCATCGGCGAGCCGTTCGACGATGCGGGGTGATAGCCTGGTGCGCAGCCAAAGGTCGCGGATGGAGGTGTAAGGTGCGTTTCGTTCCCTGACGATCAGCGTTGCGTCCCGATCCGACAATCCCTTGATCTTGCGAAAACCCAGCCGTAATGCGCAGTTCGTGCGGATGTCGTCCGCCATTTCGCGGTGGATCACCTGCATGCGTTCGATCGCGTGCGGGCCTGGCTCGAGCGTGGCGTCCCAGTCGGAATGATTGATATCGACCGGCCGCACTTCGACGCCGTGCTCGCGCAGGTCGCGCACGATCTGCGCCGGCGCGTAGAAGCCCATGGGCTGCGCGTTGAGCAGCGCAGCCGCGAAGACGTCCGGATAGCGGCATTTCATCCAGGCCGAGGCGTAAACCAGGAGCGCGAAGCTCGCGGCGTGGCTTTCCGGGAAGCCATATTCGCCGAAACCCTCGATCTGGCTGAAGCAGCGCTCGGCGAATTCGCGTGGATAATTCCTTGCAACCATTCCTTCGATCATCTTGATCCTGAAAGTGCCGATGGTGCCGGTGCGCTTGAAGGTCGCCATGGCGCGGCGCAGCTTGTCGGCTTCGCCCGGCGTGAAACCACCGGCGACGATGGCGATCTTCATTGCCTGTTCCTGAAACAGGGGGACACCGAGCGTTCTTTCGAGGACAGCCTCAAGCTCCGGTGAGGGATAGGAAACCGGCTCGATACCCTGCCGGCGGCGCAGATACGGATGCACCATGTCGCCCTGGATCGGGCCCGGCCGCACGATCGCGACTTCGATCACGAGATCGTAGAATTCCTTCGGCTTGAGACGCGGCAGCATCGACATCTGCGCGCGGCTTTCGACCTGAAATACGCCGAGCGAGTCGGCGCGCTGCAGCATGTTATAAACCGGGTGCTCTTCTTTCGGGATCGTAGAGAGGGCGTAATATCCCTTTCCCTCGCTTTCCTCCGGCCGGGACGAACGGAACGCGACGCCATAGTGCTTCTCGGTGAGCTCGAATGCCTTGCGCAGACACGTGAGCATGCCGAGCCCGAGCACGTCGATCTTGAGGATGCCGAGCGCGTCGAGATCGTCCTTGTCCCATTCGACGAAGGTGCGGTCCTTCATCGCTCCATTGGCGATCGGCATTACCTCGTCGAGCCGGCTGCGGGTAATGACGAATCCGCCGACGTGCTGGGACAGGTGGCGCGGAAAGGATTGGATCTCCATGGCGAGCGCGCGCATTTTCCCCATGCGCGGGCTGTTCATGTCGATGCCGGCGCGCGCAAGCTCGGCGGTGCGCACTGCGCCGCCGCCCATGCCCCAGATCGAGGATGAGAGCGCGCCGATCGTGTCCTCCGACAGTCCGAAGGCCTTGCCGACCTCCCGGATGGCGGAGCGGCCGCGATAGGAGATGACGGTTGCGGCGATGCCGGTATGGTCGCGTCCATAATGTTCGTAAATGTGCTGGATCACCTCCTCGCGCCGCTCGTGCTCGAAATCCACGTCGATGTCGGGCGGCTCGCCGCGATCCGAGGAGATAAAGCGTTCGAACAGGAGGTTGCCATCGCGCGGGTCGACGTCGGTGATGCGCAGGCAGTAACAGACCGCCGAATTGGCCGCCGAGCCGCGGCCTTGACAGAGAATGTTCTGGCTCCGGGCATAATCGACGATGTGATGCACGGTGAGAAAGTAAGGCGCGTATTTGAGCTGGGCGATCAGCGCAAGTTCATGGTCGAGTGACTGGCGCACATTGTCCGGGATGCCGTCGGGATAGCGCGCGGCAGCGCCTTCCCAGGCCAGATGCACGAGGGCGTCCTGCGGTGTCGCAAAGCCCGGGCGCATTTCATCGGGATATTCATAATGAAGCTCGTCGAGCGAGAAGGTCAGCGTCCGACCGAGCGTCAATGTCTCCTCGATCGCTTCCGGGGCTTCGCGAAAGAGCCGCGCCATCTCGGCAGGGGGCTTGAGATAGCGCTCGGCATTGATGGCGAGCCGCCGCCCGGCCCGGTCGATCGTCAGGTGCTCGCGGATGCAGGTGAGGACGTCCTGCAATTCCCGCCGGTCGGGATGATGATAGAGCACGTCGTTGACGGCGATGAGCGGCATGCCGGCTTGCCGTGCGATCCCGGCACGCCGTGCCAACCGCGCACGGTCATTGCCGCGATAGAGCATGTTGGCGGCCAGCCGCACGCGGCCGGGGGCGGCAGCACGCAGAAGCGAAAGCAGCTGATCCGGTTTCGTGACGGGTTTTCTCTCATTTTCAACCAGCCGGAGTTTTGCCTTCGAGCCCCCATCCCCGGGAACGGGAAGCGCCGGTGATGCAGCCGCTGTCCGGCCGATCTCGCCGGGATCGATGGCAGGTCGCGCAGACCCGGTTTCCGCCAGGGTGGGATTGGCCGAGGGCGGCTTGCGCAACAGGGGAAGCGAGGGCAGCTCCCATGTCGATGTCTCCATCACGACAAGCTCGAGCCCAGCGATGTGCTCGAGCAAATCATCGAGATAAAGGATGCATTCGCCTTTCTCCGCGCGCAGGTTGCCGCGCGTGAGCAGGCGACAGAGCCGCCCCCAGGCCGCGCGGTCGCGCGGATAGGCGAGAATGTCCGGCGTATCGTCGGCAAAGACGAGCCGAGCACCCGGGTGATAGCGCAGCGCCAGCTCCTTCTCGCGTTTGATGAGATGGGCCCGCACCACGCCGGCGACCGAATTGCGGTCGCAGAGCCCGAGACCGTCGAGCCCGATATGGGCCGCCTGCAGCATGAGTTCCTCGGCATGCGAGGCCCCGCGCAGGAACGAGAAGTTGGAGGCGACGGCGAATTCGACGTAGCGGGGCATCTCACGCATACATCCCGTGCAGGAACCAGCGCGGCCGCGGCAGGGCGCGCGCCATGTCGCGATAGAGTCCCGCGCGAAACAGCCAGAAGCGCAGTCCCGCCTTGTCCTCGACGCGGAAATAATCGCGCGCGGGCCCCCCTTCTTCGCTCCACCAGGCGCCTTCGATGCGCTCGGGCCCCTCGACCGCGATCACTTCGTGCAGTGCCCGACGCCAGCGGAAGCGCACCGGGGGGCCGTCGGGCACCAGGGCAAAGACATCCTCGATCGGTTCGGGCCGGGCAAGAAAGCGCAGCGGCCGCGGGCTCAAGTCAGCCTGGACGCGGAAGCGGCGGAACGCCTCCCAGCCGAGCTCGGCTCGCGCCAGGGCCTGTGCCGGGAGAGCCGCGACCGCGAGCTCGGGGATATGGCTGTCATGGGCGACGAGACGGGACACCCGCCGGCGACCGAGCCGCGCGCTCAGGCGGTCGACGAGGCGATCGAGCTCGGCTTGATCTTCGTGACCGCCGAGACCGATCTGCTCGTCCGGACAGGGCTCGGCGATGGTCACGGAAAGCCGCGCCAGATCGAAGCCGAAGCCCGGATCGATCTCGTCGCCGAGCGCGGCGAGCCGCTCGACAAAGAGTGCGCGGATCGCCTGCGGATCGCGCACCGGGCGCGAGGTGCCGGCCGCGATGCGCTTGACCACGCCGTCGGTGCGGAAAAGGGCAAGTTCGAGGCGGCGCGCACCGTCCCCGCGCACCGCCAGCGCCGCCTTCAGCCGCGTCGCAAGCCGCTCGACGGTCGCGAGCACGTCCTCTTCGCGTGCGATCGGTTCGTGAAAGTTCTTTTCGGCAATATAGGGCGCGACCGGCAGGCGCGGAGTCAGCGGCTCGTATTCGCGCCCGAGCGCGCGGTCGAGCATGCGCAAGAGTTCGGCGCCGAAGCGGGCGGCGAGCGGCGCGCGCGGGAGGTCGAGGATGTCGCCGATACGTTTCAAGCCGACCCGTGCCAGCGCGGCGACCGTGTCGCTCGACAGCCGCAGCGCCGCGAGCGGCAGGGGGGCAAGAAGATCGCGCTCATCATCGGTTGGGGTAATTGCCGCCTCACTGAAACGCGCGGCGGCGGAGGCCGCTCCGATGCTGGCGGCAATGGCGGCGCGGGCCGTAAAGCCGAAACCGGTCATCCGCGCAAGGAGATCGTCGCGAAGTTTCTCTTCGCCGCCGAAGAGATGTGCGCAGCCGCCGATGTCGAGCAAAATGCCGTCGGGCGGATCGGCGGCGAGGAGAGGCGTGTAGCGTTGGCACCAGTCGGCCAGGGCCTCGAGGAGGCGAGCGTCGGCTGCCTGGTCCTCCGGCATTGCAGTGAGAGCGGGATGCATGGCGCGTGCCTGCGCCAGCGCGAGACCGGCGGTTAGGCCGAGCCGCTCCGCCGCGGCATCGACCGCGACGAGAAGATCGAGATTGCCGCACTTGCCGAACACCGCCAGGGGAGAGGGGGCTTCACGCCACTGCCGCACGATGCGGTCGGTCGAAAGCCGTTCCAGCCAAAGGCTCAGAATGCGTTGCGAGCTCGAAACGCTGCTCCACACTGTTCCACTCCACGATCCATGCCCCGAGATGACCACGGCGATTGCGCACGAGCCGCGCGGTCAAGCGCGGCGGACCGAGGCCGTGACTTCTTTCATCGCCTCCTCCCGCGCGCGGAAAGGAGGGCGCCGTGCCGATGATCCAGCGCGTCGCTGCGGCGGAGGGCTCGTCGTGCGGCGTAGTGCGCAGGAGCAGACCGAGGGTGTCGCCGGCGGCAGCCGCGAGCGCGAGCCGCCGCGTCATCACCTGATCGATGCCGCGTGAGCGCATCTCGCCGATCACCACGCCGACGGCGCGGCAGCGCAACGCCTCCTCCATCGCCCACAACACATCGCGATCGCGCGCGGCGGTGACCGTGATCAGCCGCTCGGGGGCGATGCCGGCGCCGTCGAGACCAGGCCCATAGGGCGCGCCATTCTCGGCGAGCGAAAAGTCCTCGGCGATCCAGAGCAGGTATCTTCCCGTGATGCGGGTCGAAACCGCGCTCGCGCCAGTGCGAGCCGCACTTTCGCAGGACGGGAGAGCCTGCCGCGCCGCGAGCGCCAGCGCGAAGCCGGTGGCAGCGGCGGTTTCCGTTTCATGCGCGGCGGCAATTTCGTGCAATGCGCCGCAGCCCAGGCCGCCGCTGAGAACGCCGTCGATGGCGGAGATGCCGAGCCCAAGCGCAGCGCCGCCGTCGGGCGTGAGGCCGGTGGCCGCTTCGGCCGCGCAGAGTTCACGGCGGAGCCGATCGAGGACCGCCGGCGCCCCGGCGGGAGAACAGAAGGCCGATCGTGCGGGTGTGCCCATGGCCATCCGAGGAGGAGGGAAAGTTCATGATTTGTTCTATTGATTCCCGAGACCTCTGGCGCCGTCAAGGCAAATGCATAAAGCATTGAGAATACGGGATTTTCTTCCGTCGCGGCGTCCGATCCTGCAGCCGTCGCACGGGCTCTCATCTGGGACTGTTAATCGGCCGGGGGCCGGACCATGCGCAGGATCTTGCTGCCGGCGCTGGCATCTTCAGGCCTGTGCAATCACCCTGGGGTCGATGTCGCGCACGTTCCTCACCCCGCAGAGCGCCATGGTCACGTCGAGCTCCTTTCCTAAAATCTCGATCGCCCTGGCAACGCCGGCTTCGCCGCCGGCACCGAGGCCATAGATGTAGGAGCGCCCGATCATGCAGGAACGCGCCCCGCGCGCGAGCGCGCGCAGCACGTCCTGGCCAGAGCGAATGCCGCCGTCGAACATGACCTCGATCTGGTCGCCTACCGCCTCGACCACTTTCGGCAGGGCCGCGATCGAGGAGAGTGCGCCGTCGAGTTGACGTCCGCCGTGATTGGAGACCACCAGCGCGCTCGCGCCCGCCTTGGCGGCGATCCTGGCATCCTCGACATCAAGGATGCCTTTGAGAATGAGCTTGCCCGGCCAGACGCTGCGCACCCACTCGACATCCTTCCAATTCAGCGTGGGATCGAATTGGTTGGCGGTCCATTGCGCCAGCGAGTTCACGTTCCCCATGCCCTGCACATGGCCGGCGAGGTTGCCGAAGGTCTTGCGCCGGCCGCGCAGGATCGAAAGTGCCCAGGCCGGTTTCGTTGCAATATCGATGAGGTTGCCGAGCTTGATCTGCGGCGGCACGGTCATGCCGTTGCGGATGTCGCAATGGCGCTGGCCCAGCACCTGCAGGTCGAGCGTGAGCACGAGAGCGCTGCACTTCGCGGCGGCTGCGCGCTCGATCAGGGCGCGGATGAAGCCGCGGTCCTTCATCACGTAGAGCTGGAACCAGAACGGCTTGTCGACCGCCTGTGCCACATCCTCGATCGAGCAGATCGACATGGTCGAGAGCGTGAACGGAATCCCGGCCGCCTGTGCCGCCCGGCAAGCCAGAATCTCGCCGTCGCCGTGCATCATCCCGCAGAGCCCGATGGGCGCAAGCGCCAGCGGGAGCGAGACTCTCTCGCCGAGAATCGTGGTGGTGAGGTCGCGCTGCGAGACGTCGACGAGCACGCGCTGACGCAGCTTGATGTGCTCGAGATCTTCGCGGTTGGCGCGTAGCGTCTCCTGCGCGTAGGAGCCGGCCTCGGCATAATCGAAGAACGCGCGTGGCACCTTGCGGCGGGCCACGCGCCGCAAGTCCTCGATGCAGGTCATGATGCGCATGGTCTTGTTATACTGGCCGCATCCGAAAGGGGAAACCGGGGAACGCCACCCTGTCCCGGGCGTTGTCACGGGATGGCGGCGCACCGTCGCCGGCAGGGAGAATTTGCATGGGAATTCCGAACGAAACGGTCGCGGAACACGAGGTCGACGAGAAGACGAGGCGCGAGCGCGAGGAAGCTCGCAAACGCAAGCTCGAGAAGTCGCTCGAACAAGGCCTCGAGGACAGCTTTCCCGGCTCCGATCCGATCAATGTCACCCAGCCGCCCCCCAGCGTGGCGGACAAAAGGAAAACATAGCAATTCATGATCGCAAGCCGTGATCGCGAGCCATGGGCGTTAACCAACGGCACCGCGGATCCCGCTCCGCGGTGCCGTTCATCATGGCGCAAGAGTTGCTGATATTTTTGAGATTTCGGCCATCGAATTGCCTTATCATCCCGTCGAAACGTTGCCCTTCATCGGGTTTGGGGGAACATGGTCCGTAAATATTTTGGCACTGACGGCATTCGTGGCCGTGCCAACGGCGAGATCACGCCGGAACTGGCGCTCAAGGTCGGGCAGGCGGCCGGTCTGATCTTCCGCCGCGGCGACCATCGCCACCGCGTGCTCATCGGCAAGGACACCCGTCTCTCCGGCTACATGATCGAGACCGCGCTGGTCGCGGGCTTCACCTCGGTCGGGATGGACGTGTTGCTCACCGGCCCGATTCCCACCCCCGCGGTCGGGATGCTCACACGCTCCATGCGTGCCGATCTCGGCGTGATGATCTCGGCCTCGCATAATCCGTTCGACGACAACGGCATCAAGCTCTTCGGCCCGGACGGCTTCAAGCTGTCCGACGAGGTCGAGCATCAGATCGAAGCGCTGATCGATTCCGAGCTTCTCAAGCGGCTGGCGAAAGGGACCGACCTCGGCCGCGCCAAACGCATCGACGGCGTGCAGGATCGCTATATCGAATTCGCCAAGCGCACCTTGCCGCGCAACCTTTCGCTCGGCGGGCTGCGCGTGGTCGTGGACTGCGCCAACGGCGCCGGCTATCGCGTGACGCCGGAGGCGCTGCGGGAGCTCGACGCCGAGGTGATCACCATGGGGGTCGAGCCCGACGGCTTCAATATCAACCACGAATGCGGCTCGACCGAGCCCGCGGCGCTTTGCCAGAAGGTGAAGGAAATGCGCGCCGATATCGGCATCGCGCTGGATGGCGATGCCGACCGCGTGCTCATCGTCGACGAGCGCGGGCGCATCATCGACGGCGACCAGTTGCTGGCGGTGATCGCGGAAAGCTGGCAGGCCGACGGCCGCCTCGCGAAACCGAGCGTCGTCGCAACCGTGATGTCCAATCTCGGCCTCGAGCGCTATCTCGGCAATTTGGGAATCGCGCTCGTCCGCACACCGGTCGGCGATCGCTACGTGCTCGAGCAGATGCGCGCCCATGGCTACAACGTCGGGGGCGAGCCGTCGGGCCATATCATTCTCTCCGACTACACCACGACCGGCGACGGTCTGCTGGCCGCGCTGCAGGTGCTTGCCGTGGTGAAGAAACAGGATCAGCCGGTGTCCATGGTGTGCCACCGCTTCGACCCGCTGCCGCAGGTTCTCAAGAATGTGCGCTACAAGAGCGGCAAGCCGCTGGAGAACGCCAAGGTGCGCAGCGCCATCGAGGACGCGGAAGCCCGCCTTGACGGCCATGGCCGTCTGATCGTGCGGTCGTCCGGGACCGAGCCGGTGATCCGCGTGATGGGCGAGGGCGACGACAAGGTGCTGGTCGAGGAGGTGGTCGACGAAATCGTCGATGCCCTTACCAACGCCGCGTGAGTCGCTGCGGCGAAAAGGCGCTATCCGGTTGCCGCCCCTGGCGAAACGAGCACAATCGCGGCAGTGCAGCGCGCAGATTGGAATATCTACAAAATCGGCGTTTTGTTTTTGCCTGGACGAGTGGCCTCATGTATCGATAGTTGCATAACGAACTAAACGGGCTCGGACCGGCCGGGTTTCATGATCGTCTGTTCTTGCAATGTATTGACCGACCAGGACGTTCGCTCCGCGCTCACCGCCGAGCGGACGCCTCGAACCACCGGCCAGGTCTATGGCTGCTTGGGCTGCAGCGCCCAGTGCGGGCGTTGCGCACGGACCATCCGCCGCATCATGGACGAGGCCATCGCGGGCGCCTGCGGCACCGGTTGCCGGTGCTGCCCGAGCGGTCAGCACCGCGATTAGCGCCGTTTCCGGCACTCCACAGCATTAATTCTGATCTGGGCGGGCGGGGGCTGCCATCCCCCTTGTCGCGCCATGCGTTTTGCGCAAGAGATTAGAGTAATTCCAAATTACTCCCGGGATCACAGGGATTTCCCCTAAGGATGGGCACATGCAAGGCGATGCAAGGGTCGTTGAATATCTCAACCGCAGCCTCCGGCACGAACTGACGGCCATCAACCAGTACTGGCTGCACTATCGGCTCTTGGACAATTGGGGCTACCGCGACCTGGCGAAGAAATGGCGCAAGGAATCGATCGAGGAGATGGAGCACGCCGACAAGATCGTCGAGCGCATCATCTTCCTCGACGGCTTTCCCAATATGCAGGTCCTCGATCCGCTTCACATCGGACAGAATGTGAGGGAGGTGCTCGACTGCGATCTCGCGGCCGAGATGTCGGCGCGCGCGCTCTATCAGGAGGCCGCCACCCATTGCCACTCGGTCAAGGACTACGTCACCCGTGACCTGTTCGAGAAGCTGATGCACGACGAGGAGCAGCACATCGATTTTCTCGAGACCCAGCTGGATCTCGTCGCCAAGCTCGGCCTCGAGCTCTATGCGCAGCACCACATCGGCAAGATCGACGACGATCACAGCTGATCGATCCCGGCATCGGCGCTCCCCCCGGGTGTGGGCGCGCCGCCTCACCCCCGGCATTTTCGTGCCGTGGCATCCCACGCGAGCGCCGGTCGTGGCGCCGGCCCGCTTGACGAGGCTTGGCTCCTTCCGTATGTCCGGCGGCGGGACACCCCTCCCCACCGAGGGGCGACTATCTGGAAGGATAGGCCATGACCAATGCCGTTCCTGGCGTGCGGCCAGCCGTTCCGCACTTCTCCTCCGGCCCCTGTGCCAAGCGCCCCGGCTGGAGCCTCTCAGCCCTCACCGACGCCGTTCTCGGACGCTCGCACCGATCGAAGATCGGCAAGGCGAAGCTCAAGCGCGCCATCGAGCTCACCCGCGAGGTGCTCGAAGTCCCTGCCGACTACCGGATCGGCATCGTCCCGGCGTCCGATACCGGCGCCGTCGAGATGGCCCTGTGGTCGATGCTCGGCGCGCGGCCGGTCACCATGCTCGCCTGGGAATCGTTCGGCGAAGGCTGGGTCAGCGATGTCAGCAAGGATCTCAAGCTCAAGGACGTGACCGTGCTCAAGGCCGGCTACGGTGAGCTTCCCGATCTCGCCAAGGTCGATCCGGCATCCGACGTGGTGTTCACCTGGAACGGCACGACCTCGGGTGTGCGGGTGCCGAACGCCGATTGGATTGCCGCCGATCGTTCCGGCCTGACCATCTGCGACGCCACCTCCGCCTGTTTCGCGCAGGCGCTCGACTGGCCCAAGCTCGATGTCGTCACCTTCTCCTGGCAAAAGGCGCTGGGCGGCGAGGGCGCGCACGGCATGCTGATCCTGTCGCCGCGGGCGGTCGAGCGGCTCGAAAGCTACACGCCGCCCTGGCCGCTGCCGAAGATCTTCCGGCTCACCAAGGGCAACAAGCTCAACCAGGGCATCTTCGAGGGCGAGACCATCAACACGCCCTCGATGCTGTGCGTCGAGGACTATCTCGACACGCTCGGCTGGGCCAAGTCGATCGGCGGTTTGAAGGCGCTGCGGGCGCGCGCCGATGCCAACGCCAAGGTGATCGCCGACTGGGTCGCCAGCACGCCGTGGATCGACTTTCTTGCCCGCGATCCGGCGGTCCGCTCCAACACCTCGGTCTGCCTCAAGATCGTCGACCCTGCGGTCGGCAAGCTTTCCGCCGAGGCGCAGGTGGCGTTCGTCAAAGGCATCGCCGCGGCGCTGGAGAAGGAGGGCGTCGCCTACGACATCGACGCTTATCGCGACGCGCCGTCCGGCTTGCGCATCTGGTGCGGCTCGACGGTCGAGCGCGCCGACGTCGAGGCGCTCACCCTCTGGCTCGACTGGGCCTTCGCCAAGAGCAAGGACGCGCTGCGCCAGGCGGCGTAGCCGTGTCGCTTACGATTCTCGATCCGTCATCCTGAGGTGCCCGCGCGATGCGAGTTCGGTCTCGGACGAATCGGGGTTAGCGCGGGCCTCGAAGGATGAGCGGCCTCGATAATGGGGCCGTCGCCCTTCGAGGCTCGCGCACCGAAACTCGCATTAATCCCAAATCGGTATCCGTGATGTGCGCGAGCACCTCAGGGTGACGGTTCAAGAGCACAGGTTTCCCGCCATGCCCCCCAAAGTCCTCATCTCCGACGCCCTCTCTCCCGCGGCCGTGCAGATCTTCAAGGATCGCGGCCTCGAGGTCGACTTCCAGCCGAAGCTCGGCGCCGACAAGGAAAAGCTCGCCGAGCTGGTCGGGAATTTTGACGGCCTTGCGATCCGCTCCGCGACCAAGGTCACACCGAAAATCTTGGAGAAGGCGAAAAACCTCAAGGTGATCGGGCGCGCGGGCATCGGCGTCGACAACGTCGACATTCCCGCGGCGACGGCCAAGGGCATCATCGTGATGAACACGCCGTTCGGCAATTCGATCACGACGGCCGAACACGCGATTACGCTCATGCTCGCGCTCGCGCGCCAGATCCCGCAGGCGGATGCCTCCACCCAGGCCGGCAAGTGGGAAAAGAACCGCTTCATGGGGGTCGAGATCACCAGCAAGACGCTGGGTGTCATCGGTTGCGGCAACATCGGCTCAATCGTGGCCAATCGCGCGATCGGACTGAAAATGAAGGTGGTCGCCTATGATCCGTTCCTGTCGCCCGAACGCGCACTGGAGCTGGGCGTGGAGAAAGTCGACCTTCCGGAGCTCATCAGGCGCGCCGATTTCGTGACCCTGCACACGCCGCTGACGGACAAGACCAGGAACATCATCGACGCCCCCGCACTCGCGGCCATGAAGAAGGGCGTGCGCATCATCAATTGCGCGCGCGGCGGGCTGGTCGAGGAGAACGCCCTGCGCGCCGCCCTCGATTCCGGCCACGTGGCCGGTGCCGCCTTCGACGTGTTCACGGAGGAGCCGGCGACCGCGAATCCACTGTTCGGTCACCCGAACGTGGTGTGCACCCCGCACCTCGGGGCCGCCACCACCGAGGCGCAGGAGAACGTCGCGCTGCAGGTCGCTGAGCAGATGTCGGACTACCTCCTGCGCGGTGCCATCTCCAATGCGGTCAACTTTCCCTCCATCACAGCGGAGGAGGCGCCGCAGCTGCGGCCCTTCATCGCGCTCGCGGAAAAGCTCGGCTCGTTCGCCGGTCAATTGACCGAAACCGGCATTACCAAGGTGCAGCTCTCTTACGAAGGCGGGGTCGCCGGCATGAACACCAAGGCGCTGACCTCCGCCGCCATCGCGGGGCTGTTGCGGCCCATGCTGCAGGAGGTGAACGTCGTCTCCGCGCCGATCGCGGCCAAGGATCGCGGCATTGTGGTCGAGGAGATGACGCGCGAGGCGGCGGGCGACTATGACAGCCTGATCACCGTCACGGTGGTGACCGAGCGTCAGACCCGTTCGGTGTCGGGGACGGTGTTCGCCGACGGGCGGCCGCGTATCGTCAATATCAAGGGTATCCGCATGGACGCCGAGTTCGGGCCCTCGATGATCTACATCACCAATCTGGACAAGCCCGGCTTCATCGGCCGCTTCTCATCCACGTTGGGCGATGCCGGGATCAACATCGCCACCTTCCATGTCGGGCGCGACGCTCCCGGCGGCAATGCCATCGCGCTGATCGAGATCGATGGGGAATTGCCGCCGGATGTGCTCACCGCGGTGCGCGCGCTGCCGCAGGTGCAGCAGGCGCGGCCGCTGAAGTTTTGAGTGGTGCCGGGGGCGCTGCGCGGAAATTGGTGTCAGCTGCTTTGCGCGCTCAATTGATGAACGGCACTGTGCACAGGGCCCGTTACTGTCCGGCTCGGTGCGCGTGCTTTGGAGGCCTCGGCGGCGGCGACCTCCAGGAGATAGGCAAGGTCATCCAGTTCGACCTTGCGACACATTCTGCAGAGCTCTCGGGTTAGGGTGGCGGCGTAGTTGGCGACCTGTATCCTGTTTTCCATTGCTCCCTCCAATTTCGCTGGCACGCTCAGGATAGGAGGCGCTTAACCTCGGCCCGTGTGAGGTACCTTACACAGTCCGCGATTTCTTCCGCCCCGCCGATGTTTGCGGTGGGTGCATGCGTCTGCAAAACCGCGGCGTAACGCGCGTTTCGCCCGCTATCGACGCGGACCCTGCGGCAACTTGTCTGCGCGGCGCACGCGTGGTGGCGGACCAGGTCGCCGTGCAGCCGGGAAACACGTTCGGGTCGTTCCGACCAATCCCGCGCGGTGCCGGCCGCGCGGCAGGCCGAGCCGGCATCGCCGCGATGTTGCCGCGAGATGGCCTTGGAGAGAGCGGAATCATCCGCTGTGGTTAGCGTGGCGCGACGGCAAGGGGTTGATAAGGCCCGCAAAATCAGGTGGCTGACCTACGGACGGGTGTTCCGTCCGGGCAAGGTTGGCTTGCCTGCGCGGGTACTATCCCTTATCCCATAGAGGGTCGCGATGCCGGACAAGCCCTTGTTGCAGCGAGGATATCCCGGGCGTCACCGACGCGGAGGAAAGGCGCCTCATGGCCAATGTGGTCGTGGTTGGTTCCCAGTGGGGGGACGAAGGGAAGGGGAAAATCGTCGACTGGCTGTCCGAGCAAGCCGACATCGTTGTTCGCTTCCAGGGTGGACATAATGCGGGCCATACGCTGGTCATCGACGGGACGACCTACAAACTCTCGCTGTTGCCATCGGGTGTGGTGCGGCCGGGGAAGCTGTCCGTGATCGGCAACGGGGTCGTGATCGATCCGCGCGCGCTCCTTGAGGAGATCGACCGACTCAAGGGGCAGGGGGTCGAGATCTCGCCGCAGAATCTGCGCGTCGCCGACAATGCAACCCTGATCCTGCCGTTGCACCAGGAGCTCGACAGCATCCGCGAATCCTCCAACACGCTCACGCGTGTCGGCACGACCCGCCGCGGCATTGGTCCGGCCTACGAGGACAAGGTCGGCCGGCGGGCGATCCGGGTCAACGACCTCGCCGATCCCGTGGCGCTCGGGCGCAAGATCGAGGGACTTCTGATCCATCACAATGCGCTGCGGCGCGGGCTCGGACTTGAGGAGGTGGCGGTCGACACCGTCCACCAGCAGCTCCAGAGCGTCGCTCCGCGGGTGCTGCCCTACATGGATTCGGTGTGGTCGCTGCTCGATCAGAAGCGGCGCGAGGGCAAGCGCATCCTGTTCGAGGGTGCTCAAGGCGCGCTGCTCGACATCGACCACGGCACCTATCCGTTCGTGACCTCTTCCAACACGGTCGCCGGCCAGGCCGCGACCGGCTCCGGCCTGGGGCCGGGATCGATCGGCTACGTGCTCGGTATCTGCAAGGCCTACACGACGCGGGTGGGGGACGGGCCGTTCCCGACCGAGCAGACGAACGAGATCGGGCGCCTGCTGGGGGAGCGCGGACGCGAATTTGGCACCGTGACCGGCCGTCCGCGGCGCTGCGGCTGGTTCGACGCCGTGCTGGTACGACAAACCGTGCGCACCAGCGGCATCACCGGCCTCGCCCTGACGAAGCTCGACATTCTGGACGGGTTGGAGGAACTTAAGGTTTGTGTGGGATACCGTCTTGACGGTCGCGAGATCGATCATCTGCCGGCGAGCGAGCACGGCCAGGCCATGGTCGAGCCGATTTACGAGACGGTCGAGGGTTGGCAGGCCGCGACTGCACGGGCGCGCTCCTGGGCCGAACTGCCGGCGCAGGCGATCAAGTATGTACGCCGCGTCGAGGAATTGGTCGGGTGCCCCGTCGCTTTGCTGTCGACCAGCCCCGAGCGCGAGGACACGATCCTGATGCACAACCCGTTCGAGAACTGAACGAGAGCATGATCCCGAGCAGACGCAGACGTGTCGGGCGAGACGATGTGACCCTGCAAAGGGCGGCATTCCGCATACGCAACGAGTAAGCTCCGATGGCCGATTATTATCCGCTGATCTCACGCGCCGTCGCCGGTCTCGAAAAGAACAACGGCGAGAACCGCCGCGCGCTCTACGAACGGGCACGCGCGGCCCTGCTCGCGCAACTGCGCGGGGTCACGCCGCCGCTCAACGAGTCCGACATCACCCGCGAGCGCCTCGCGCTCGAGGAGTCGATCCGCAAGGTGGAGGCTGAATCGGCGCGTCAGTTCGTCGAGGCGTCGCGTCAGTCCCGGGCGGCCAGGATCCGTCCGGTCGAGCCGCGCTCAACCATCTTGCGTCAATCGGATGATGCCGCGTCGGGAGGGAGGGGGCCCGCCGAGCCGGGGACTCCGCCGCGGCGCTACGTCAGCCCGACATCGCAGCCGCCACATGACACTCCATCCGCGTTGTCGCCCGATCTCGGGCGCCGTCCTGGCGCGTCTTCGTCGCCGCCGGCCTTGCCGGATTCGCAGCAGTCGGATTCGATCTTCGACCGGCCGTTGCGGCCGGAGCCGCCGCGGCGCTTTGGCGGCGAGCCCCGCGCCTTTTCGGACGCGGGCACCAGGGATGCTTCCCCCGTTGGCAACGAAGCCGGCGCGGCCGCCGCCGTGCGCGCGGAGAAATCCGGACGCGACATGTTCGGCGGCGTTCCGGCGTCCGATATCGAGGGCGCAGAACGTCCGTATGACCGGCCGCAATTCGACGGCGACGAGCCCCGGATGTTCGATCCGCATGCGCCGCAGGAGCGCATGTTCGATCGGGACGAGCATCACGAGCCCGCGCCGCATGGCGATTTTTCCGAGCCGATGCTGGAGCCGGCATCGGGCCTCGACGAATCGCATTCCGCCGTCCCCCAGGAGCGGCGCGCACCGCCGCCGCCGGTCGAAGACGACCTGGAGTTCGAGGAGGAGGAGGCTGAGGAAGAGGCGCGGCCGCCGCGCTCCTATCGCAACCTCATCAAGGGCGCGGTCGCCGCCCTGGTCTTCATCGTGGTCGGAGGCCTGCTGCTGTGGCAGTGGCCGAACATGGTCGCGCTCTACAGCTCATTCCGCGCGCCGGCGGTCGAGACCGTCCGCGAAACGCCGCCGCCGGCGAACACGCGACCGAAGATCACCGATCGCATCGAGCCCGGCACCCAGCAGGCCCCGGCAACCCCGGCGCCCGGCGCGGTGCCCGGCGCCGGAGCGGCGCAGAAGGTGGTGCTCTACGAAGAGGACCCCGCCGATCCCAACGGCAAGCGCTTCGTCGGATCGGCCATCTGGCGGACCGAGACCGTGACGCCGGGGCCGGGGCAGCCTCCCGAGCTTGCGATCCGTGCCGACGTCGAGGTGCCGGAGCGCAAGCTGGCAATGACCTTCTCGTTCCGCCGCAACACCGACAAGGGCCTGCCGGCCACCCATACTGTCGAGATCACGTTCAAGCTGCCGGCGGACTTTCCCGCCGGCGGCATCTCCAACGTTCCCGGCATCCTGATGAAGCAGGCGGAGTCGACCCGCGGCGTGCCGCTCGCAGGTCTCGCGGTCAAGGTCACGCCCGGTTTCTATCTGGTTGGCTTGTCCAATCAGGAGGCCGACAAGGATCGCAACCTGCAACTGCTGAAGGAGCGCGGCTGGTTCGACATCCCGGTGGTCTACAACAACAACCGCCGCGCCATCATCGCCCTGGAAAAAGGGCCGCCCGGCGACCGCGTCTTCGCGGAGGCTTTCAAGACCTGGAAGCAGTAGGCCGACGCGCTCGCAAGTTTGCGCGCCGGGCACGGCGCGCGAAGGCGCCGTTGCCCAAAGTGCGGTCGATCAATGCGCCTGCAGCGCCGGGGCGGCCGGACGGGTCTCCATCGCTGCGATGCGGCTTTTCACCGCGCGCTGCACCTTCTCGAACGCGCGCACCTCGATTTGACGCACGCGCTCGCGGGAGACGCCGAACTCGGCGGCCAGATCCTCGAGCGTGATCGGGTCGTCCGCCAATCGGCGCGCCTCGAAGATGCGGCGCTCGCGGTCGTTGAGCACGGAGAGCGCATCGCCAAGAGCTTTGCGGCGATTGTCCGATTCTTCGCTTTCCGCCAGACGCGTTTCCTGGTCGGAAACGTCGTCGACCAGCCAGTCCTGCCATTCGCCGGAATCGCCATCCTCGCGGATCGGCGCGTTGAGCGACACGTCGCCGCCCAGGCGCCGGTTCATGTCGACCACGTCCTGCTCGGTCACGCCCAGGCGCTTGGCGATGAGCTTGACCTGGTCGGGACGCAGGTCGCCCTCTTCCAGCGCGGAGATCTTGCTCTTGGCCTTGCGCAGGTTGAAGAACAGCTTCTTCTGGTTGGCCGTGGTGCCCATCTTCACCAGCGACCACGAACGCAGGATGTATTCCTGGATCGCCGCCTTGATCCACCACATGGCGTATGTCGCGAGGCGGAAGCCCTTTTCGGGCTCGAAGCGCTTGACCGCCTGCATCAGGCCGACATTGCCTTCCGAGATCACCTCGGAGATCGGCAGGCCGTAGCCGCGATAGCCCATGGCGATCTTGGCAACGAGGCGCAGATGGCTGGTCACCAGCTTGTGGGCCGCATCGCGGTCGCCGTGTTCGCGCCAGCGCTTGGCCAGCATATATTCGTTCTGCGGTTCCAGCATCGGGAACCGCCGGATCTCTTCAAGATAGCGGGAAAGGCCGGATTCGGCCGTGAGAATTGGCAATGCGGCAGTTCGGGCCATGGTAGCGCCCTCCAAAAGTTTGCCCCCGGTCATACCGGCGGGCGGAGCGCACCGTCGCTCCCCGAGCCGACAGTGCATATCCATGCTGCGACCGCGAAAACTGATCGCGCCGCAACATTACAGGACAAACGGGGACCAAAGGAAGTGAACTCGGCGTCACGTCACCGTGACCCCTCCGTGTACGCCTAAGCCTTTGATTGGCCCGATCTTTTTCGATCAGGCCGGCGTGCCCTGTGCACGAGGCTATGGCGTAAACGACGGAGATCACCCGGCAGTTCCGAGCGGAACGCCAGTTCCTTGCCTTGTGATGGATGTTCGATCGTCAGTAGATAGGCATGCAACGCCTGCCTGCCAAGGGCGTCGAGCGCGTCCCGGGCGTCCGGCCCGAGCTGATGGGCCTTGGTCTTGAAGCCGGGCCCGTAGACGTCGTCCCCCAGCAGTGGGTGCCCGATCGAGGCAAGGTGAACGCGGATCTGGTGCGTGCGCCCGGTCTCCAGCCGGCACGCCAGGAGGGTCGCCACCGGCGCGCCGTCCGTGCCGGAGTAACGCTCGAGCACCTCCCAGTGGGTCAGCGCCTCGCGGCCGCCCTCGCGCACCGCCATCTTGTCACGGGCGTGCGGGTGGCGATCGATCGGCTTGTCGATGGTGCCGCGTGGCCGGTCGGGTGCGCCCCAGGCGAAAGCCAGGTAGCCACGGCGTAACGGGCCGGTGCGGCCGTGGTCGGCGAACTGGCGGCTGAGCACGCGATGGGCGCGGTCGGTCTTCGCCACCACCATCAGGCCGCTGGTATTCTTGTCGAGGCGATGCACGATTCCCGGGCGCTTCTCCCCGCCGACGCCGGACAGGCTGTCACCGCAGTGCGCGATCAGCGCGTTGACCAGCGTGCCGCTCCAGTTGCCCGCCGCGGGATGGACCACCAGTCCGGCAGGCTTGTCGAGGACGATGAGCTCATTGTCCTCGAACACGACTGAGAGGGGGATTTTCTCGGCCTTGAGCTCGACGTCCTGGACGGGCGGCAGGTCGAGCGCGATGGTGCCGCCGGCGTTGACGCGGTGGCCGGGATCGCGGATCGTGGCGCCGTCGATCGCGACGCGACCCGCCAGGATCAGCGCCTTGTGGCGCGAGCGCGACAGCTCGGCCACGCGCGCAGCCAGCACGCGGTCGAGCCGTTCGCCGGCCTCCTCGGCGGCCACCACCAATGTCTCGCTGCGCGCCTGCGTCAAATCCATGAGCAATCCGTTGGCGGACGACGACCAGCCACTCGACCCCGAGGCCGCGCGTATGGTGGCCAAGGTGCGGTGGCTGATGCTGATCTCCGGCGTCACCACCCTGATCGCGATCTCCGCCGTGATCGGCGTCATCGGCTATCGCGTTTTCAAGGGCGAGGGAAGCGCGCCGGCGGCGGATGTGACCGCGCTGCTGCCGAAGGGTTCGCGCATCATCGCCACCGCCGTGGCGGAGGACCGTATCACGGTCACCGTCGATACCGGCAGCGGCATCGAAATCCGCACCTTCGATGCCAGGACGCTGAAGCCGGCGGGGCGGCTGCGGTTCGCGATCGAACCCTGATGTCTTTGGCCGCGGGTCTTTGGCCGCGGCGGCGTCCGCCGAATATCGCCGCACGATCGCATGCCGCGCGCCGGGTGCGGCTGGCGGCACGCGATCGAGGCCGATCGCGCTTAGACGAAAGATGTGCGCCCTCAGGCCCGGCGCCGCGCCGCCTTTTTCTTCTTCTGTGCCGGCTTGCGGTGGGTCGCTGCGGCGCGCTGCGGCTTGGCCTTCGCGCGGCGCGGATGGCTCGCGCCCGCTCCGGCGCCCCTGCCTGCCCGTCGCGCCGACCCGGGATTCACGCGCCTCTCCGCCATCGCGGTGAGCGTCTTGTCGGCGGCCTTCTCCTCCCGGAGATTGCGCGCCAGGATGGTGGCGTCCTCGCCGTGACCGAGCTCCCTGGCCCACGCGATGAGCGCCCCGTAGCGCGTGATCTCGTAATGCTCGACCGCCTGCACGGCGGCAATGATGCCGACGTTGAGCACGGCCTTGTCCTCGACCTCGCCCATGAGGTCGCCGCCTTCCTTGATGATGCCGTCGATGGCGGGGCACTTCGTGCCGCTCGGCTGCTCGCCGTGCAATGCGAACACCTGCTCCAGCCGTTTAACCTGCTCCTTGGTCTCCCGCAGATGGTGCTGCAGGCCGCGTTTGAGCTCGGCATTCGTTGCGTTTTCGATCATGTCGGGCAACGACTTCACGATCTGGTTCTCGGCGTAATAGATATCCTTCAGGCCGTGCTGGTAGAGATCCTCGAGATTCTTGATGTCCTTGGAAAACAGCCCCATGGTTGCCTCCTCGCAGTTGGGCCGGGATCAGAGAAAAGTGCATCGGATAAGTCGCGGTGCGGAGCGGCGGTTCCAACGTGCGGGAAAAGAAGTCTGTGCGCCCTCCGATGTGACGCGCGGTACCGGCGCGCTGAACGAAGACCTGGAGAGCGAATTTGTTTGAATCGGCAAACCCTGGCTTTGCACCGCCACCAAGGGTCACGCGCTGGGACGAAGCTCCTGGTCCGGGAATTTACGGCGCCGACACACGCGCGCCGCGCACGCAAAGGTGAACGCTATCCCCAATTTTCGACATCCGATCGCCAAGAAGCAGCACGATTTCAGTCCACGTCTGAGACTAGAAATGACTTTCTCGATTTCAGAAACAACCCGGTGAACCGGTCTGCGCGTGAAGGAAAGTAGTGGTCATGTTTGGAAGATTTCCCACATCCGCCGCGTCGCTCCTGCCATGGCCCTGCTCCCGGCCGTCGTTCTGGCAGTTTGGCCTGATGTGTGCGGTGAGACTGAGAGAAATTTCTCGTCGCGTCGAGCAACCGGCCGTCATCCAGCGGCCGAGCGAGATGACCGGCCGGTCGCTTCCTCCCGGCGTGCGCACGAGGACGTAAGACCCTTGCGGGACCAGGGCCGATATATTCGTGGGGCATCCAAATCCGTGGGATCACGCCGCGGCCGTGTTCCAGCCATCGGCTGTCGGGGCGGAAGCGCCGCATCCACCGGCCGCTCATCGCGGCGGTGAGGGCCGACCGCTTGTGGTGGCCAGCCCGCCGTGAGCAGTCCGCCGGACGAGATGGGTCGTGACGTGAGGCGAGGGGACAACAGCGACCTGCTTGCGCGTGGCCGTGATCGGGGCTATTTGCAATCCCTCTCCGCTTTGCTCCCTTCGTCTAGCGGCCCAGGACGTCGCCCTCTCACGGCGAAAACAGGGGTTCGAGTCCCCTAGGGAGCGCCACTCTCCATTTGTTCACTTTGATTTTTCTTCTGTTTTGCCTGTCTTCCCAAACTGGGCGCTTTGGTTTGGGCAAGTCTGTTCGACTTGTGTCCTTCCAATTTTGTGACAGCGTCTGTCGCGAGCCGCGCTTGATCGGCGTCACGCGGCTTGGGCGCGCGTCCGATGTCCGAGTACCGACATGATTCCATTGGCGGTGCATCCGGCCTCTGCGAGCCGCCTGCCAGCGGCCGCGTATCAGCGGGTTTTCCAATGCGACCGCCAATATTCAACCAGCGTTTGCCAAAATACGATCAGCGACAGAAAAGCCGCCAGCATCAGCGTTGCGAACATCATCTGAACGACCGTGAAACTGGTCGCGTCTTTGCTAAAGAACCAACTTGCAACAAAGCCGCCAGCACTCAAGAGCCAGTCAGCGGGCCGAGTGAGCCAATCAAGCATATCTCTCTCCGGCGGCCATTGTCGTCCACGCGCAATGTTCGGGGCTAACCACCCGCGCCAAGGGCAATCCGGGTGTTCGTGCCAACGATGTGTCCATCGCCACCGCCGATGACCTATTTCCCAATAGTACGAAAGCTGCGGGGCGCACTCCTTGTAGCACTTTTTACAGCGCTCGGATAACCGCACGCCGCCAAGCTCCATTTTCGAAGCGATTCATTATTCGCCGTGGCACGGGGCTGGCCTTGCGGTTCGCCAGCGTTTCACCGTCGCCTGGTGAGCCGCCTCGGCCACCTCGTGGTCGGTGACGCCGGGCGTGGCGGCAAGCGCCGGATTTGTAACAAGCCGGCTGGGCCGCATAATGGACCGAAGGGACCCGTCATGGTTACCAAAGTTCGTCACGCTTCCCGCTTCGGCACGTGCGACGTGTTGGGAGAGGTCATCAACGAAACGTCGCACGCCTACATTTTCCGCCGCCCCGACGGCGAGACCGCCTTCATTTCGAAGCGCGCGCCGACGCTCCATGTCGGACCGTGCCGCATGTGTGCAGACTATCTTCACCATCAGGCACAGCGCGAGGCGGCTTAGAACAGTCCACCGCACCACTTCGAGCCGCCCTACGTGGCTCATCAGCGCATTTTTCGCCCCGCGCGCTCCGACACGCCCGCCAGAAAAGCGCACTAGCGGCCTCCGCTGAGTCAGGACGAAGCTTCCCACGAACGGGGGAGAGTCAGGAGGCGACGCAACGCCACCGCGCGGCACCGCTGGTGTCGTCGTGCCCGCCTGACTTGAGCAAACAGACGGCTTCGGTCGGGCTGTCCATCTTCCCCAGGCCCTGTCGTGCCGATCAGTCGAGCCTGTGCTAGTCATTCTGCGACCACGCGGTGTGTGGCGCTCCGGCGTCCGTTCCGAATCGCAGAGGCGACACGATGAAGGCGATTTTCATTGAGCAATATGGCGGCCCCGATGTCCTGAAGTACGGCGATTGGCCGGATCCGGTCGCCGGGGCGGGCGAAGTGGTGATCGATGTGGTGGCGGCCAGCGTGAACGGCGCCGATTGGAAGGTGCGCGTCGGCCAGCATAAACAGCCGAAGTTTCCATTCGTCCTGGGTCGGGATTTCTCCGGCGTGATCAGCGCCGTCGGCGAAGGCGTCGCCGACCTTGCGGTGGGCGATGCGGTCTTTGGCGTTTGCGATGCCGGCCACGAGGGAGCCTACGCCGAGAAGATTGCGGTCAGGGGCGCCATCGTCGCCAGGAAGCCCGATGGACTATCGCATGTCGATGCCGCCGCCTTGGCGCTCACCGGCCTGACGGCCATGAGTGCGATCGAGGATACGTTGAAACTGCGGGCGGGGGAGAGAATCCTGATCCAGGGCGGCGCCGGCGGGGTCGCCAGCTTCGCCATCCAGCTTGCCAAGCATATCGGCGCCCATGTCATTACGACGGCGAGTCTGATGAACCATGCCTATCTGCGTGACATCGGCGCGGATGAAATCATCGACTACAACGCCGGTGATTTCACCAAGCTCGTGGCCAATTGCGATGCCGTCTTCGATACCGTCGGCGGCGACGTTGCCCAACGCTCCTTCGCGGTCCTCAAGCCGGGCGGCCGCGCGGCGTTCATCGCGTCGGGCGCAGAAGCGCCCAAGCCGGATCGCGACGACGTAAAGTCCCTCAGGCCTCCCGTGGGCCGCGCCCGGCGGCATCTCGATCGGATCGCTGAGCTGTTCCAGTCGGGGGCGGTACGAGCTCCCGAGATCAAGCTCTATCGGCTGTCTGAAGCCGGCGACGCACACAGGCTAAGCGAGTCGCGCCATTTCAGGGGCAAGCTTGTCTTCAAGGTGCGTTGAGATGGGCGCCCGGAAAAGCGGGCCCGCTCCCGTTCATATCTTGGTTCGTTATTGCTCCAGGCAATATTCGTCGACGGCCATGCCGACATGGCGCGCGCGCGCGGCCGCGTATCCCAGAATGATCGATCCCGGCGTCAATTCCGTGATGTTGTGAACGGCGCCCGCGCGCCCGAGCATGCGGACGTGCCAATCATATTGCAGCATGAGGGAGGCTTCATCGCCGTCGGCGCTGCGCGCCTTGATCAGGAGCAGGGGGCGCGTTTCGATCTTGGCGCGGCCGACTACGACGGGGCGCGTGTCGCCGTTGACCCTCACCGCCGTCACCGTGTGGCCCTGGCGCAGCTCGCTCAGGTAGTTGGTGCGGTCGGGCGAGGAAAGGATATACGAGCTCACGGCCCCGGCGTTGACGCGGAACGGCCGCGTCGGCATGTACGGCAGCGGATGGGTTTCGCTGCAGCACAGCAGAAATCCGCCGCCGAACGCGCCCACCAGCAGGCCCTCATCGCGGAAAAAATTGGAGCAGGTGTCGACGCAGACACGGTCGCCCGTGCCCGCGTCGGCGATATCCGTCACCGAGAATTCCTTCAACGCCAGTTGTCCCCGCACCGGGCTGCACAGTCGCCCCAGCGCCTCGACCTCGGCCGCCGATCGCGGCGTCATGATCACGCCGTCCGGACCCGACTCAAGGACGCTCATGACCACCTTCGCCTCGGACAGGTCCGATACGAAGGTCATGATCTTGGCGCCGCGCCGCGAGCCCGCGGCCAGCACGATCTCGAGCGGAATTTTGGTCGGGTCCTTGAATCGAATGACGGTCAACAGCCCGGCGCGGACCGCGGCGCAGGCCTCCTCCAGACTCTCCATGTTCTCGACGTCGACGAGGATGCCATCCTTCTTGCTGTGTCGCAGATGCGAGGCCGCCAGGCCGGAGGCGCCGCCGTTGTGGCAATGCACGCAAATGTCGGCCTCGATTTTGTCCGGGTCGCCGCCGTTCTTGAATGCAACCCATTGCACGCCGGCCTGACGAGCCGCGAGCGCGCCGCCGGCGTCGCCATCGAAGATCACGCCTTCGATCCGATGCTCCGCGGCCGCCGATATGATGTCGGGTATCTCGTCGCCGTTGCAGCCGCGTATATCGATCCAAGCCGTCGTCATCAAACGTGCTCCTGGGTGGCCGCGCCACCGTTGGTCGGGAATGCCATCTGGCCGCCGACTGCATCCGCGAGCGGCGGAGTGTCCGCGCGATTGAAAGCGATGGCCGCGGACAGGAGCTGCCGGACCTCGCGCACCTTTGCCGCCGGATCCGCCGCCATGAAGATGTTGCGTCCGGCCGCTAGTCCGCGCGCGCCGCTTGCCATCGCGTCGGCCACGAAGGCGCCGAACTGGTGGTCCGAGACCTGAGCGCCGCCGGCCGCCAGTATGGGGATCGGACACGAATCGACGACCCGCTTCATTGCCGCGACCGGGCCCTGAAGCGGGAGCTTGACGATATCCGCGCCGAGGTCGACGGCCAGCGCAGCCGCGTGCAGCAGCGTTTCCAGCTGCGGATGATCCTTGATCCCGGGGCCGCGCGGATAGAGCATCGCCAACAGCGGAAGGCCGAAGCGGTCGCAGGCATCAGCCACGCCAGCCATGTCGCGGAGCTGCCGGTCCTCGGTCAGCGAGCCGATATTGACGTGAACGCTCACGGCGTCGGCTCCTCTGCGCAAACAGTCTTCGACCTCCGCCACCTGGTACTTGAACGTTGGATCGGCGGCGTACCTGGTCGACGCGCTGAGATGGACGACCACGGCAAGCCGGGCATAGACGGAGCGCGGGAGCAGCCGCAGACGGCCTTTGTGCACGACGATCGCGTCGGCTCCATTGTCGGCGAGGATGCCCAGCAGCGCATCGTATCCGCGTGCGTCGGTAAACGGTCCGTCGGTGACGGTATGGTCCAGGGGGACGAGGAAGAGCGGCGTCTTGTCGCCCTTGAACAACCGCCCCAGGCGCAGTGCTCGTCCGGATTTGCTCATGCTGACCGACCTCATAGAGTGCACGCGTGGCGGCCCGATTTCTTTGCGGTCTGGTTATTAGCGTCCGGTAGCGGCCCTATCGAATTGCGCCCGGCATCGCGGGCTGAGCTGGGACATCTTCGACGCCAGGCACGAAGCGATGCGGGCCCTGTTCGGTATCGCAGCAATGCAAAGGGTCATCGCATCGCCCATGCAGGCCGCGCGTTCCTCCGCGGTGGGCTTGCTGACGCTGGCAAGCGCCGCGGTCGAAAGCGCGCAGAGCAATAAGCCTACCGCGCCGAACATTCCAGTGCGAGTCTTGATCATCACAATCTCCCTCGGGCGCGCATTCCGCGCCATTGACGCCGACGAGGGATTTGTGCCGTTCTGGTCCGCGGCAAGGCTGTGATGACCGTCACAGGTTTGCGCTTTGCGCCGCAGACGGCGAACAAAAGTCATGCAGCGTGGCAAAAGCTAGGAAACGCGCTTGAAACGGCTTTTACTCAGCCCCTGCGGGCGTTGATCTGCGAGTTCATATCTTCGTTGGCAATAGCGCATTGCTATGACGATGATTTGTCTGCTCAAGAAAAAGGCAGCCTTGCCGGATCGTCACGTCGTCCGTGCTCTCAGCGCTTGATGAAAAGTGCGCGCAAGGTTTGCTTGCGGCCCCACTTGATGTCGGCGATCCGCCACTCACCCCTGAGCTTGACGAGGTCAAGCACCACGGTGGTCGGCTTGCCCAGGTTCTTGAATGAGACCTTCGCGCTCACTTTTTCGGCGCCGGTGTCGCGGACGGCAATGTCGACCGCGCTGATGTCCCAATCCTGGGCATCGATGAACGGATCCATATCGAGCGTTGGGAGCTCGCCGGCGGCCTTGTTGCGGTCGTTGATGATCAGCGCTGCGAGCCTGGGCTCGAAATAGCGCTTCAGCGCTGCGTCGCTGTCGAGCGGAATTCCCTTTCCATCCGTGACTTTGTAGGGAGCGTAGATCGCCTCCACGAACGACGTGGCGGACGGATCGGCAGCCATCGCTCCGACGGACGCGAGTGCAAGGCCGATCCAAAGTGTCACGAGGAGGCTGCGCCGCGCGATCATGATGCGTGCCTGCATTCTGGCGAGCCCGATGCATTGAATGCGGCTCGTCAAGCCTGACGCAATCTTATCACGTCCGCAGG